>Ga0233444_10004150_pt1 | contig 13981 bp, 16 predicted proteins | sample SI_124_October20_6_FD_182792 | JGI IMG/M metagenome (GOLD analysis project Ga0233444, IMG submission 182792) | Seawater microbial communities from Saanich Inlet, British Columbia, Canada - SI_124_October2016_10_MG | ecosystem: Environmental > Aquatic > Marine > Inlet | place: Canada: British...
TGATATATAAACGTTTTTTCTATTTAAATTAATTGAGGCCAGCATTTTATCAAGAAGATTTCCCGCTCGGCCAACAAAAGGCAAACCTTCTTGATCCTCATTAGCTCCTGGTGCTTCACCTATAAGCATAATTTTAGATTTTGGATTTCCATCACTAAAAACCATATGTGTAGCAGCGGCTTTAAGATTACAATTTTTTATATTTGAAATGGATTTTTTTAGTCTTTTTAAATTTTCAGCTTTATCTGCTGAAATTTCAAAATTATCTTTTTTATATCTATTGATTGCGTTATTATTGTAAATTAAATTATGATTAATAAATTTATAATATTTTATTAATTTTATTGGATTAGAAACAATTTTTTTTATCATAAGCTATTATGGGTATATTTAAATACAGTCTAAAGATTATAGTACAGATTATATTTGTCATTATAATTTTTTCCACACTAAATGCTAAAAACTTGGATAAGTTTAATAAAGCCGATCAAGTATCTGATTATTTTTCGGGAATATTACTTTTAAATGATAATCAATATAATGAATCTTTTAAATATTTAACAAGATTAAATGGTCTAGAAGAAAGTCACATTAATTACTCCACTAAATATCTTTATTCACTTGTTAACTCTGGAAATTTTAATGAGGCTTTTAATTATTCTAGAAAACTGGAAAAACAAAAATTAGCAAGTTTTGAAAGTTATTTTATTACAGGAATTTTTTACCTTAAAAATTCCAATATTGCTTTAGCTAAAAAATATTTTTTAAAAGCCAAAAACATAGATTCTAGATTCATATTAAACAATTATGTATCAAACTCATTGTATAATTGGTCTAGTTATAAGAATAATGACATTAATTATGCGTTATTAGAATTAAATAAATTGGATAAAAGGTTTGAAAATTTAAATAAAATTCAAAATGTTTTCATAAATTGCTATCATGATAGCTCAACTACAAGTGAATTATTTGTGAAATTAAAATCTGATAAGAAAATAGATTTTTCAAGATATAATTACTTCCATGCATCATATGCCGTATCTTCAAATAAAATTGATGAAGCAAAAAAAATAGTTCAATCTGCATTAAACATTTATCCAAGGAATTTGCTTCTTAATCAATACAAAATTGATTTAAATGAATTTAAAAATATAGATGCGTTTAACTGCAAAAAAGAAAATCACGTAGTTGCTGAAATTTTATACATTACTGCAAACGCTTTGTCATCTCAATCTATATATCCTATATCAAATTTTTATTTAAATTTAGCTAAATTTCTTAATAAAAATTTTTACTCTTTTGACATCTTGTTAGCAGAAAATTTTTATAAAACAGAAAATTTTGAAGATACAAAAAAAATATATAAAGATTTAAGTAAAAGAGGAGAGGCTTTCAAATGGTATTCCACTAAACAACTTGCAAGACTTTTTACAAAAGAAGAAAAAAAGGAAGAAGCAATTAAATTAACAAGCAATGTATATAAAAATTTAAATAAAAAAGAAGTTTATGAAACTTTTGATTTTGCAGAATTTTTAAAAAATAATGAAAAATTCAAAGAAGCTATTTTTTATTATTCCAAAGTACTAGATTCTATAAAAAAAAGTCACCCTCTATATTCAGAAGCTACAGACGGAAGAGGAGTTTCCTACGAAAGGATCGGAGAATGGGACAAAGCAGAAAAAGATTTGTTGTCATCCTTAAAGGTAGATCCTAATCAGGCTTATGTAATAAATTATCTTGCTTATTCTTGGATTGAAAAAAGCATTAAAATAGAAAAATCACTTAATATGTTAGAGAAAGCGAACAAGCTTAGATCAAATGATCCTTTTATTATTGATTCACTTGGTTGGGCTTTATTTAAGCTAGAAAGATATGAGGAGTCAAAAAAATATCTTCAAATGGCTGTAAAGTTAATGCCCGGTGATCCAATTGTAAATGATCACTATGGAGACGTTTTATGGAAAAATGGAAATGAATTACAAGCAAGATATTATTGGAATTATGTCTTAAATCTTGAAAAAACAAAAACAGATTTAAAAAAGACAATCGACAAAAAATTAATAAAAGGCCTCTAATTAATGGTCTTAAACTCTTACGCAAAAATAAATTTATCTTTAAGCGTAAACAGTAAATTAAAAAAAAAAAATTTACATGAAATTCAATCTTATTATTGTTTAATAGATTTGTGTGATAAAATTAATATAAGAAAAATTAAAAAAAAAAATGATAAAATAATCTTTCAAGGTCCTTTTGCTAAACATATTAAAAAATCTAATAATTCAATTGCAAACCTTTTAGCAGTTTTGAGAAAACTTAAGTTTATTTCAAATTACTATTCTGTAAAAGTATATAAGAATATCCCTGTTTTTAGTGGTTTAGGAGGTGGAACTAGTAACGCAGCTTTTATTTTAAGATTTCTCTTAAAAAGTAAAGCGATCAAAATAATAGATAAAGTTGAAAAGTTAATAGGTTCAGATTTAAGGCTTTTTTTTTATAAGCAAGGCTTTATAGAAAACCTTAAAACTATAAAAGTCATTAAAAAAAAGCAGAAATTATTTTTTTTATTATTACGTCCTAATATTAATTGCTCAACTCGAAAAATTTATTCAATGGTGAAAAAATATTAAAAAAAAAATAAATTTAGCTTAAAAAAAATAAACACCAAAAAAAAATTTATTAACACCATTTTAACTCAAAAAAACGAATTGCAGTGGTTAGTTGAAAAAAAATACCCAATATTCAAAAAACTATTAGCGGACATGAGTGCTGAAAATGGATGTTATTTTTCAAGGATGACAGGCTCAGGATCAGTTTGCTATGGTTTATTTGATAACGAAAGTTCTTCTAAAAAAGCACTAAGGAAAATTAAGACGAAGTATCCTAATTTCTGGCTTTCAATAGCAAAAACTGTTTAATTTTTCTGATTTATGATATATCAGGTTTCTAACATTGGGGCATAGCCAAGCGGTAAGGCAGCGGTTTTTGATACCGCCATCCTAGGTTCGAATCCTAGTGCCCCAGCCATGAATCTATGTTTGATCTAACTATTAACTTTATTAAAAAGATAAAAAGAAAACTATTTCCATTTTACAAAGACAAGAAATTAAAGATTATTTTTAAAACTTTACAAGAAGGTTTTCCAGACAAAACAATAACTGCTAGATTTGTAGGAGGATGTGTAAGAAAATATATTTTAAATGATATTATTGATGACATCGATGTAGCAACAATACTCAACACAAATGAAATAAAAGAAAAATTTAAAAATACAAATTTTAAAATTATTGATACGGGAACAAAACATGGAACTGTAACACTAGTAGTCGATAAATTAAAAATAGAATTAACGACATTAAGAAAAGATGTTAAGACAGACGGAAGGCATGCAGAAGTAGAATACATAAATGATTGGAAGCTGGATTCGGAGAGAAGGGATTTTACAATTAATGCAATTTATTTGGATATTAATGGAAATATTTATGATCCACAATTAGGATTATTTGATTTAAAAAATAAAAATGTCAAATTTATCGGAGATCCCAACTTACGTATTAAAGAAGATTATTTAAGAATAATAAGACTTTTAAGATTTGCCATCCAATATAATAGCAATAACGATAAAACAACTATAGATGCACTTAAAACAAATTTAAATGGCATAAAAAAAATTTCTAAAGAAAGAATATTTAATGAATTAATGAAAATGTTAAGTTTAAAAAATTTTGATAATATTCTTAAACATCATAATAAGAAAAATATTTTCTCGCTTATTTTTCCAGAATTGAAATATTTAAATAGGCTTGAAAAATTAAATAAAGTAAAAAAAATTATAAATATAAACCAGTTTACTTTACTTTTAATTTTACTTATCGATACGACAGATAACCATGAATATTTTGCCTATAAATACAATATTTCTAATAATTTTAAAACAAGACTTAACTTATTTAATAAAAATTTAATATTATTTAAAAAAGATAATAATTTTCTTAGGGATGATCTAATGAAAAATATTTATCTATATGGAAAAAACCATCTAATATTTTTAAATACACTTATTTTTACAGATAATTCAAAAATTACAGTAAATGACTTTATCAATATTAATAAGAGGATAATTAATACTAAAATTCCTAAATTTCCGATTAATGGAAAATACCTGTTACAAAATGGCATGAAAGAAGGTTCTACGTTAGGCAGAATTTTGAAAATAATTGAAGATGAATGGATTGTAAATGGTTTTAAGATTTCAAAGGATAGAGTTAAAGAAATAATTAAATCAAATTGAATTTAAACATATTCAACATTAAGTATTTCAAAGTTTCTTTCACCTGAAGGTGCACTAACGGTTACCATCTCTCCTTTGTCCTTTCCAATAAATGCTTTCCCGATAGGACTCCTGAAGAATACAAGATTTTTTTTAATATCAGCTTCATCTTGCCCAACCAGTTTATAAGAAATTTTTTTATTAGTTTCTAAATCTTTGACCATAACTGTAGAGCCAAATATTACTTTCCCCGCATTCTCAATTTTTGTAACGTCGATCACATTTGCTCTAGCGATTATATCATTGATGGCAACTATTCTTCCCTCAATCAAACCCTGCTGTTCTTTAGCTGCATGATATTCAGCATTCTCTTTTAAATCTCCATGTGATCTAGCTTCAGCAATTGCCTCGACAACTTTGGTCTTTTAACATTTTTTAAATTTTCCAACTCTAATTTTAAATCTTTTAGTCCATTAACTGTTATCGGTTCTTTATCCATATTTATTCCCATTTGGCTTGAGGAGGTAGAGACATTAAAATTGAGTCTATGTTGCCACCAGAATTTAATCCAAACTTTGTACCTCTATCATATAAAAGATTAAACTCAACATATCTACCTCGTTTTAATAATTGTTTTTCTTTATCTTTTTTCGTCCATTTTAATTTTTTTTTTCTATTAATTACTTTTTTTGAAATATCAATAAAGGCTAAACCAAGTTCTCTTACAAACTTAAAATTTTTCATCCAATCTTTAGTTTCATAATCAAAAAATATTCCTCCAATTCCCCTTGGTTCTTTTCTATGAGGAAGGTAAAAATATTCATCACACCATTTTTGGTAATTTTTATATTTTTTTTTATTTTGTAAACATACTTTTTTTAAGCCGTCATGAATTATTTTCTTTTCTTTATCATCTGTGTGACTAGGAGTGGCATCCATACCTCCTCCAAACCACTCTTTCGATGTAATAATAAATCTAGTATTAAAATGAATTGCAGGAATTTTAGGATTCCTCATATGTGCTACAACAGAAATTCCTGAAGCCCAATATTGCCCCTTTTTCTCAGCCCCTAAAACTTTAGATTTAAATTTTTTTGGAAACACTCCTGAGACAGTAGACTTGTTAACACCGACTTTGTCGAAAATTTTACCACCTAATAAAAGATAAGAAGTCCCACCACCTTCTCTCTCTTTCTTCTTCTTCCAATCTCTTTTAACAAATTTAAATTTATTATTCTCTAAAAGTTCAAATTCTTTACAAATTTGACTTTGTAAGTATGAAAACCAACTATCAGCTATTTTTTTTCTAAAATTAACATTAATCATTATTTTAATAAATTATTTTGTCTTAATGCCTCTGTCGCAATTATAGCAACACTCATGGCAACATTAAGAGATCTAGTTTTTTTATTCATTGGAATTTTAACTTTATTTTTTATTGATTTATGTAAATTTTCAGGTACCCCAGCACTTTCACGACCAAACAGTAAAATATCATCCTTTTTAAATTTAAAGTTATGGTAATGTTTTGTCGCTTTAGTTGTCATTAAAATAATTCTTTTATTTATTTTTTTTTTTAGAAAATCATTATAATCTCTATGTCTAAAAACTTTACTGTACCCCATGTAGTCCATTACAACCCTCTTGAATCTTGCGTCATTTAGATCAAACCCACAAGGTTCAATAATATGTAACTTTAAATTTAAACAAGCGCTTAATCTAATTATAGCTGCTGTATTTTGAGGTATATCTGGCTTATATAGAGCTATGTGCATTATTATTACCTATTTATGTGTCATTCTGACCCTAGAAAATTGAATAATATAGTTTTATTTAATAATTATACTATAAACACAATCATAAATGAGCAAAGAAGAAAAAAAAATTAAACGAAGAGATTTTTTATTTACTGCTAGTTACACTATTGGAGCAGTTGGTCTGGGGGCAGTAATTTGGCCTTTAGTACATCAAATGAATCCTGATAAAGCTCAACAAGCTTTAGCTACAACAGAAGTAGATATAAGTCAGGTTGAACCCGGGAATTCAATAACAGTTTTATGGAGAGGCAAACCTGTATTCTTAAAAAGAAGAACGCAGGAAGAAATTTCAGAGGCAAGAGCTGTAAGCTTAACAGATCTTCCTGATCCTCAAAAAGATGAAGAAAGAGTTAAAGACGGTAAAGACGAATGGTTAGTGATGCTTGGAGTTTGTACCCACTTAGGCTGTGTGCCTTTGAAAGACAAAGGTGATTACAACGGTTGGTTTTGTCCTTGTCACGGATCTCATTACGATGTTTCAGGTAGAATTAGAAAAGGTCCAGCTCCAAAGAATATGGAAATACCAAAGTTTGAATTTGTAGACAATAACACTATTAAGATAGGATAATTATTATGAGTGAACATGAATATACACCTAAGTCAAAAGTAGGAAAATGGTTTAATGATCGTTTACCTCTTTTAACATTAGGAGCTCATTTAACTGATTATCCCACACCAAAAAATTTAAATTATTGGTGGACATTTGGTGGAATACTAACTTTTTGTTTGTTAACCCAAATTATAACTGGAATTGTTTTGGCAATGCATTATGTGGCACATGCAGACTTGGCTTTTGCAAGTGTGGAACATATTATGAGAGACGTAAACTTTGGTTGGTTAATTCGTTATATTCATAGTAATGGAGCTTCAATGTTTTTTCTTGCAGTATATATTCATATATTTAGATCTTTATTTTATGGATCTTATAAATCTCCGAGAGAAGTAATCTGGATTATTGGTCTAATGATTTATCTTTTAATGATGGCCGCAGCTTTTATGGGTTATGTTTTGCCTTGGGGACAGATGAGTTTTTGGGGAGCTACAGTTATAACAAACTTATTTAGTGCAATTCCATTAGTTGGTGAAAGTATTACAACTTGGTTATGGGGAGCATATTCAGTTGACAATCCAACTCTTAATAGATTTTTTAGCTTACATTACTTAATACCTTTTTTAATTTTGGGACTAGTTGTTTTACACATCTGGGCTTTACATGTTCCAGGTAACAACAATCCTGTTGGAATTGATATAAAAAAACCTTCTAAAGATACTGTACCTTTTCATCCATACATTACAATTAAGGATGCTTTTGCACTATTAATGTTTATGATTATATTTGCAGGTTTTGTTTTCTTTTCTCCAAATGTTTTAGGCCACTCAGATAATTATATTCCTGCAAACCCATTGGTAACTCCAGCACATATCGTACCAGAGTGGTATCTATTACCTTTTTATGCAATTCTTAGATCAGTGCCAGATAAATTAGGAGGAGTAATTTTAATGTTTGGAGCAATTTTTATTTTGTTTGTTTTACCTTGGTTGGATACGTCAAAAGTTAGGTCAGCAGTGTTTAGACCTATTTACCGACAATTTTATTGGATATTTGTGCTAGATGTTTTGATGCTTGGTTATATGGGTGCAATGCCTGCTGAAGGAATTTATTTAGTTCTAGCTAGGGTAGGGACTGTTTATTATTTCTTACATTTTATTGTAGTATTACCAGTAGTAGGCTTACTTGAAAAAACAGATCCAATTCCTATGAGTATTTCGGAACCAGTAATGACTGGAGGCGCGAATCCATCACTTGCTAGAAAAGATAATGAAAAAATTTAAATTTAAAATTATTACACTCTCGTTTTCTTTATTATTAACATTAATAGTTCCCTCGCTAGGAGCAGGATCTAGTGGCGATCTTTTAAAAGTAAATTGGAGTTTTAAAGGTTTAACAGGTAAATTTGATAGAGCTTCTCTGCAAAGGGGCTTTCAAGTTTATAAAGAAGTTTGTTCTTCATGCCATTCTATGCAGTATTTAAGTTATCGAAATCTAGGAGAGCAAGGTGGACCAGAATTTTCTGAAGAGGAAGTAAAGGCAATAGCAGCTAGTATTGAAATAGAAGATGGTCCAGATAGCCAAGGTGAAATGTTCACAAGATCTGGAAGACCAGCTGACAAATTTAAAAGTCCTTACCCTAATGTGAATGCATCAATAGCAGCCAATGGCGGTGCTTATCCGCCTGATATGTCAGTGCTTGTAAAAGCAAGACCAGGAGGATCAAATTATATTTACTCAGTATTAATGGGATATGAAGATCCACCAGCAGGAATGAATTTAGATGATGGTGTTTATTACAACAGGTATATGATCGGAAATAAAATTAAAATGTCATCCCCTTTAAACGATGATATTGTTGAATATACGGACGGTACCCAAGCTTCTGTAGATCAGATGGCCAAAGATGTAACAACATTTTTATCATGGGCGGCTGAACCTGAATTAGAAGAAAGGCACAAAACTGGAGTTAAAGTAATAATTTATTTAATTCTTCTCACAACTTTAGTTTATTTGAGCATGAAGAAGATATGGTCAAGGGTTGACACGGAAATATAAAACATCTCCATCTTTAACAATATAATCTTTACCCTCAATTCTTAATTTTCCGTTTTCTTTACATTTTTCAGCTGAACCGTATTTAATAAAATCTTCGCACGTTACAGTTTCTGCTCTAATAAAATTTTTTTCAAAATCTGTATGGATGACACTTGCTGCTTTAGGTGCTAAGGTATTTTTTTTTACAGTCCAAGCTCTACTTTCTTCTGGTCCAGAAGTAAAAAACGTATCTAAGTTTAAAAGATCATAACCTTCTTTTATTAATTGATTTAGACCAGTCTTATTTAAACCTATTTCCTTCATGAATACTTCTCTTTCATTGCTGTCTAAACCCATTATTTGATCTTCAATATCAGCACAAATAGTAACCACTTTTTCATTTTGATGTTTATTTAATACACTCTCTGTAAAAGTATTTCCTTTAGCCACGTTTTCCTCATCAACATTACATACAATAATTTTAGGCTTAATACTCAAAAGACCTAAATTAGACAAAAATTTATTTTCTTTTTCATCATTAGTTTTTATTTCTAAACCCTGATTTAGCTGTTCAAGTTTTTCTTCTAGAATCTTAACTTCTTTTTCATCAAGTAATTTTTTTTTACTTTTATCAAGTTTTTTTTGAATTAAATCTATGTCTGAAAGTATAATTTCAGTTTTTATAGTTTCCAAGTCCTCAACAGGGTTAATCTTGGAATTCACATGTGTTATCTTGTCTGACTCAAAACATCTAACTAGATGAATAATTGCATCAACCTCTCTAATATGAGATAGAAATTTATTGCCCAAACCTTCACCTTTTGAGGCTCCTTTAACTAAACCTGCAATATCTACAAACGTTATATTAGTATAGATTTTATTTTTGGAATTAGAAAGTTTAGTTAATTGATCTAATCTTTTATCAATTACATCAACTATTCCAATGTTTGGATCGATAGTGCAAAAAGGAAAATTTGCAGCTTCTGCATTTTTTGAGGCAGTTAAAGCATTAAATAAAGTAGATTTTCCGACATTTGGAAGCCCTACAATTCCACATTTAAATCCCATTAAGGTCTTGATTTACTTTACTTGAAAATAAATCTATTTTTTTCCCAATTAAAGTAGGTAATTGTTTTACAATATTTTCTGCAATTTCATTTATCTTTTCTTCTTCATCTTCTTTAAAGTCTTCTAAAACATGATTGTTAACTTTCTTTTTTTGCTTAGGGTGGCCTATTCCAATACGGACTCTCGAATAATCTTTTCCAATGAACTTATCGATAGACTCGATGCCATTATGACCTGCGCTACCCCCACCAAATTTTGCTTTAACTTTTCCAAAATCTATATCCATATCATCATGAAAAACAAAAACATCTTTAGCGTCTATTTTGAAATAATCTATTAATTCTTTAATTGCTGTTCCAGAATTATTCATAAAAGTTAATGGTTTAATAGCATAAATTTTTTTTTCATCTATGTTACCTGTGGTAAGTAGGCCTTTAAATTTTGGTTTTTGTTTTGAAAGTTTAAAATGCACATTAATAGCGTCTATTATTTTAAAACCAATATTATGTCTGGTATTAGTATAGTTGGATCCAGGATTTCCTAATCCGACAAGTAAAAGCATATTAATTATTTTTTTTCAGAAGGTTTTTTATCTTCAGGTTTTTTTTCTGCACCGTCTTTTGTTTTATCATCTTTTTTAGCTGCCTCTCCGTCTTTTGCAGCAGTTTCAGTACCTTCAGCTGGTGCCTCTCCATCAGCAGCTTCTTCTGTTGCTTCTGCTACAGGTTTTTCTGGCTCTTTCATAACTGTTGGCGCAGCTACGGTTGCAATAACAAAATCTCTGTCAATTGTAGGAACAACATTTTCTGACAATTTAACAGAAGAAATTTTTATACTTGTGCCTATATCTGTGCCCGCCAGGTCAACAGTAATGTCATCTGGAATATTTTCACCCGGGCATTTTAATTCTACTTTTCTTCTTACGATGTTTAACACACCTCCTCTTTTTAAGCCTGGTGACTCAGGATGGTTAATAAATTTTACAGGTATATCTAAAATAATTTTTTTTCCGGCCGTTATTCTCATAAAGTCTATATGAATTGGCTCTTCTGAAACGACGTGATAGGCCACATCTCTTGGTATTACTTTTTCTTTTTTACCATCAATATCTAGCTCTAAAACTTTAGATAAAAATGTATCAGAGTTAACAATATTTTCGATCGCTTTTTTTTCTATAGAGATATTTTGATTTGAATCTTTACCTCCATATAAAATAGCTGGTACAAGTCCATCTGCTCTTAATTTATTATTTGAGCCGGAAGAAGTGCTTTCTCTTTTTAATGCTTTTAAGTTACTCATAATTTTATTGGAAAAGGTATATAACCCAAGTTTTACACCAAAACAAGGATTAATTGAATAAATCTGATACTGAGTTTGAATTAGCTATTCTTTTAATGGCTTCAGACATAAGAGACATAATAGACAGCACCTCAATTTTATTGTTATTTTTAATTTTATCAGAGTTATCAATTGAGTCAGTTATAATAAGTTTTTTAATTTTTGAATTTTTTATTTTTTTAGCCGCATCCCCACTTAAAACTGCATGAGTAATAAATACGTATACTTCTTTTGCTCCCTTTTTTTTTAAAGCATCAACAGCATTAATAATAGTGCCACCGCTATCAATGATGTCATCTACTATAATGCAAGTTTTATTTTTTACATCGCCAATGATATTCATTACTTGAGATTTTCCAGGAGCAGGTCTTCTCTTATCAATGATTGCAAGATCTGCTTTTATTCTTGTTGCTAAAGCTCTTGTTCTTGCGACACCACCCATATCAGGAGACACACATATTAATTTTTTTGAGGTAATCTTTTTTTTAATAAATTTTGAAAATAATGGTGTGGTAAATAAGTTATCTACTGGCATGTCAAAAAAACCCTGAATTTGTCCAGCATGTAAATCAACTGTCACCACTCTATTTGCTCCAGCATTGGTAAGTAAGTTAGCAACAACCTTCGCTGATATAGAGGTTCTTGGAGCAACTTTTCTATCCTGTCTTGCGTAGCCAAAGTAAGGTATCACAGCCGTGATTGTTTTTGCTGAAGATCTTCTTAAGGCGTCAATTACCAATAGAAGTTCCATTAAATTATCATTAGCAGGGTTTGATGTTGACTGAATTACAAATACACTATTTCCTCTTATATTCTCATTGATCTCAATATAGATTTCCCCATCAGCAAATCTCCTGATGTTTGTATTAATTAATTTGAGCTTTAAATTTTTTGCAATATTCTTACTAAGTTTAAGATTGCTAGTTCCAGATAAGATTTTCATGAAATGTAACTATTTATACAATTATTTCTATTTGTTTTCAAATTAATAAATCTAAATTAGACGAACTACAGATATGCATCTTCCATAATCATTTTGCTTTAATTTACTCGATCTTCTGTAGCTAAAAAAATTATTTTTCTCACTAAAAGTGTCATGATTCACATGATCTACTCCTACGCCAAGCGTTATAAGCTCATCAGCTATAAATTTTCGTAAATTAAATAATTTTTTATTTTTATTTTTACTAAAAAAATATTTATTATTTTTCTTAGAAGCGTAAAGAAATCTTTTATAAAAGATCAAATCAACCTCATAGCTATTTTTACCTATACAAGGACCAATACTTGCAATAATTTTGTTATCAGAATTTATTTTTTTTATTTTATTTACTGTATTTTTAATTATACCAGTAATAGCACCTTTCCATCCCGCATGAATACAACCTACAACCTCATTTTTGAAATCATAAATAATAATAGGCACACAATCTGCTGTTAGTACACCAAGAGCTAATCCTTTGACTTTCGTTATCATCGCGTCTGCATTTATTTTTCTTTTATAATTGTTTTTTTTTATTTCTATAACTTTATTACTATGTGTTTGATTCATCAAAATGAGGTTTTCTTTTTTACATAAAATTTTTTTTGCAACATATTTGAGGTTTTTCGAAATATTCTCCTTGTTATCCCTAGAGCTCTTACCGCAGTTTAAACTTTTATAAAGACCTTTAGAAAAACCACCATTTTTTGAAAAAAAACAATGCTTTATTTTTTTAAATTTATTAAGTTTTTTTGAGAAGAACATTAATTAAAACCAAAAAATTTATTTGATTTTGATTTGTAGGTCAAAATTACTTTGAATAATTCACCCATTAATTTAGGGCTTAATAATCTCTTTAGCCTTAAATACATATTCGATTGATCTCTAAATTTCATTTTTTTACTTAAAATCTCAGCTCTTTCAATTATTCCCATATTTTTTAAAAACTTTTGTTGAGATAATATTCTTTTTACTTTTAAATTATTTTTCATAAAAAATTCAATTAAAAGTTTAAAATTTACATGCGATGTAATATCTGCCTTACCTAAATTATTCAGCAAGTGGTTTTTTTTATGATTAATAACAGATTGCAATGTGTTTTGGTTTGCAGGCTTTAAATAGCCGTAATCAATCATTAGTAAACATCCTTTTAATTGCAAAATTTTTTTAATTATTTTTTTTATTTCCCCTAGACCATATTTTGGAAACTCAATAAATTTTAAGTTTTTTAAAGATTTATATGAATTGATATCCATTATATCTTTTTTTGAGGCTTTTTTAAAAACTTCTTTAATCCTATTTTTTTTGTCAAGCGTATAGTATTTTTCAAAAAAAACACCTTTTTCTTTTTTAAATTGTTTAATTGGAATAGCATCAAAAAACTCATTCCCAAAAAATATAACTGGAGAATTATTTATATTATTAAAATTTTTTATCCATTTGACTTTTTCATTTTGAATATTTGTCTTTTGCAACTTTTTTAAAAAATGACTTTCTTCATATAAATAAATATTTTTTGCTGAATTAAAATCAGGAAATTTTTTAAATACATCCAGTAGAACTTTTGTTAAACTACCATCACCCGGGCCAAGTTCTATTATATTAATTTTTTTGGGTTTTCCAAAAATTTGCCATACCGAAATAATCCAAATAGCAATTACTTCCGAGAATAAATTTGATATTTTTGGAGAGGTAATAAAATCACCTTTAATTCCAAATGGTTGCTTTGAAGCATAGTAACCAATTTTTTTATCATAAAGAATTTTCTGAAAAAATTTATCAACAGGTAGGAACCTTTTTTTTTTAAAAAATTTTAAGTTAGATTTCATTTTTTTTTATAAAAGCAAAAAATATTATGCCAGCCAGCATCATTAAAAAACTTAAAAATGTTCCCATACTAAATAAATTAAATAAGTAGCCAA
>Ga0233444_10004154_pt1 | contig 13967 bp, 11 predicted proteins | sample SI_124_October20_6_FD_182792 | JGI IMG/M metagenome (GOLD analysis project Ga0233444, IMG submission 182792) | Seawater microbial communities from Saanich Inlet, British Columbia, Canada - SI_124_October2016_10_MG | ecosystem: Environmental > Aquatic > Marine > Inlet | place: Canada: British...
GTAGTTAATTACGAATATGGCAAGAGAGGTGCAAAACTTAAATCAGCGACCAAAACGGTCTCGCCAGTAAATTATGAAGATGCAGAAAAAATATATGTTTCTCTAATTAAAGCAAAAAAATCGAAAGGCTATACCGAGAAGAAAAGCGGAAATATATGGAAAGCAGCGAAATTAGACCGAGAAATAACAGATGAAACTAGAGAGTCCGACATATTGCGAATAGTTAAAAAACTTAAAGGTAAAAAAGTTGAAGAACTCAAAGGGTTAATCGCTAATTTAGACGAGGGAGTACTAACCCTCTCAAGATCACTAAGCACACCAGAATTTGTATATCTTTTTCTGTGCTCTGATTTCAAAAATATTAAGGAAATACGTTGTTCATCTTGGGTTTCACCAACTGACTTTAAAGACAGCGCCCGAGATAAAACAGTCAAACTTGAGGCCTACTTAGGAGTTCCAACACCCGATGATTATTGGAATCTGCAACACTTTTGGGATTGCTATAATAAATGTGCAGATAAAGCATTCGACTTGGAAAGTGTTTGGTTAAAAGGTTTAGACGATCCGGAAGGTGTTTTAGCTGAGAATCGGTTGGACGATAAATCTATATTATTACTTAGACATGGACACCATGAACCCAATTATCTACCTACTTTTAATTATGGAAGTGACGGAGTCACTCAAGGATTCGCTTATGATCTCCAAGAAAAGAAATGGTGGCAAGGCCTCGTCTATCACGGAGATGGACACTTTGCGGGGGGCGAATCGATCTGGGAGGAACTATATTCGAATTTAGAACCTGATGAGCCAGATTTCCTAGAACTTGATGATGTCACTTCTTGGAGTGAGTTCTCAAAGGAGATAAATAGCCTTGATAAAGATGAATTGCCTTGCATCTGTGCTTGGTCAGTTAATATGATCTTAACTGGATTTCTAAACCAATTCGAGCATAAAAAACTGCGCCTGACAACGAACGAAAAACTACGTCACGGGGATTTCACATTAGCCCGAAAACTTGAAACGAAAGAGGACACTTTCCTTAGCAAGACTGTCTACCCAAATGTTGTGCTATCCATGAAAAGATATTTTTCCGCGAGACTTACCAAAAAAGATCTTGAGGTAATGACATCAAATAATTATTTTGAACCTAAAGATCCCTCCAAATTATTAAAACAAATGACGGTGAACTGTAAGGATGTTTTATTTGGTAAGGAGGAGCCCGACACAGTAGACGAATTTTGGGACAAAGTTAATATTTTTGCTATTGAGGAAGTTCAAAATAGCAGGACTTGGCTTGCGGTCTTGCTCTCATTTATGTACTGGAGCTGGGGGAGTACTCGCGGTGATCATTTAATGTTAGAACTATTGGAAATTATTGATGAAGATGTTCTTCCAAAATTTATAAGGTCCACCTTTGTTCAACACGCTCAGACTAGATATGACAAAACAATATATTTATAACATACCAATGATGGATGCTCGCGTTAGAGTATTAATGAGTCATTAATTTAATAAAAAACGAGCCAAAAAATCATTGGATCTAAGGTTTTTGGTGAGGAGATTTAAATGACCTCAAAGTCAACAATACTTTTTTATACCAGTGGTACGTCTGACAAGATATATAAAGCTAGCCTGTCTCCATTAGGAAATGGCTGGGTAGTCAATTACGAATATGGGAAACGAGATGCCAAACTAAAATTAGCTACTAAAACTGCTTTGCCAGTAAATTATGAAGAGGCACAAAAAATTTATGCTTCTTTAATTAAATCAAAAAAATCAAAAGGCTATACAGAGGAAGAAAGTGGAAATGCTTATGCCGGATCTGATGCTTTCTTGGATGTGACCGGCTTCCAACCTCAATTATTAAACTCTATAGATGAAAATGAGATTGAATCAGCAACAAAAGGCTGGGCGAAAATTTTTTTACAAGTCAAGCATGATGGAGAACGACGTGCAGTTTTTATCACAACAGATAATATAACTGCCTCTAATCGAAGGGGTCTGCGAACTGACTTAAATCCGAGTATTCATGAGGCATTTACTTCACTCCAACATACCATCGGCGACTCAATCATAGATTGTGAAGATCTAGGCACTCAAATAATCGTTTTTGATCTGCTCAGGTACAAGGGCATAGATGTTGCAAAAATGTCCTTTGAAGAACGTGCAGGATACCTTCAAGAGCTCTTAACAGATGTAACTGCAGCCGGTTTAAATGAAATCATTGCATGCGATATTCCAAAAAGAGTTCATTCAATGACCGAACTGAATATCTTTTTAGAGAACGCTCGGATGGCTAATTCAGAAGGTATAGTTATTAGAAATGGAGACTCAAACTATACCGCTGGTAGGCCCGCATCCCGCGGACCAGCCTTAAAAGTAAAATTCGTCGAGCGAGCTACATTAAAAGTCAGTGATATATCATCAAACAAGCGCTCGGTATCGCTGCAAATATTAGATAGCAGTACTTGGATAGATGTTGGTAAGTGCAGTATCCCTTCTAATCATGCCATTCCGAAAATTGATCAGCTTGTGGAAGTTGAGTATCTTTATGCTTATCGCGAGGGCTCCCTCTTTCAGCCCGTTTTTAAAGGATGTAGGGATGATTTAACTGCAGAGGAAGCCAACATATCTCAGTTAAAATATAAAGCCGAATAGAATCGGGAAATTACCGATCCAACATCAAAGTAGGAATCGTCATCTGTTTCAATGCTGCCTCTGTAATTTAAATTTTGTCCCAGCCAATCCAAAGTTCACGACTATAAATCCGGTGTCGGCAGCCTGATTCCTCGATAATTGGTAGAATTGCAATAACGTTTTGCTCCGCTTCAGCTAGGAAGTAAAAATCGTTACCAGAATATTGTTCTGGTCTCTTCTGTCTAGATCGCCGTTCTCCTGTATACGAAACTAGAGTTTTAGCATCATCAATATCATCCCCTTTGAAAGGACCATCTTCATGGCATGATGGCATGTCCTCCCACATATGATTTTCCTGGAACGCATAAGTCCATTCGAAGTACCAGCCAAGTTGTCTTAGTCGACTCTAAAGTTCATAAAAAGCATGTTTACTAAAGTGCATTTTTTCCATTTGATCTCCTTTAACTTAGTAGCTTCCTATCAGCATACGCCAGCTTGGAAATGAGTTAATTCCGATAGAACTTCTCTAACCTCTCCTCAAGACTCTGAATACTTTTGAGAAGATCCTCTTCCCTTTGAGCATGCGCATTTTTTATTTTGTCATCGAGTTTTGTTTCCTGGTCAATTACAGACACGATGACCCCAATTAAGAGATTTAAAAATGCAAACGCCGTAATAATGATGAAACTTACATAATAGAACCAGCTAGAATAATAGACGTCCATCGTCTCATACATAACTTCAGTCCAACCTTCCAAAGTCATAATTCTAAATAGCGTCAGCATTGATACTGCAACATTACCCCAAAGGTCGGGATTAATATCCCCAAAGAATGTCGCTCCGATGGTTCCATAGATATAAAAGAAGATAAATAGAAGGACCAATATATACATCATTTTAGGGATCACTTGAAAAAGTGCTTCCACTAAAACCCTTAGCTCAGGGATAAAAGAGATCACGCGCATGATCCGAAAGATTCTTAACATCCTTCCGACTACGACTAGGTCAGCATTATCAATAGGCACTAAACTTACAATCACAATGACGGTATCAAAGATGTTCCATCCGTTTTTAAAAAACAATTTCATGTTTTTTTCACTTAAAAACCGGATAACCAATTCGAACAAGAATATTCCAGATATAACATAATCAAGAACGGTAAAAGCATCCTGATATTGAGCTGCACCAGGAAATGTTTTTACACCGGCGATCAAAGCTGACACAACAATCACACAAACTACTGCTGCCTCAAAGAGTGGATGAAATCGAAGTTTTGCGAACGAAACAAGCCAAGTATTTTTCATAGTAAGTACAAATCTATTCTTCCTTTACTTTATACCCTTAATATTCATAACAAATCAGTTACTAAATACATTATCGCTTCCCATGCGTCCTCATCTTCAGATGGATTCAGGATCCCATCCTCCGCCAACTGATTAAAAACAGTGTCGGCTATTTTTCCAATATCATCAGTATCGATTTCACTCGAATGTTTTTTTAATTCATCTTTTACAGCCAACGTCATCTGCTCATATACTTTATTCATAAATTATATACTCCAAATTGATACCGTTTTAATCTCCGGTTACACCAATTACTATTCATGTGTTCTCATGTAATGGAAAGCCGTCGATTCATCATTGCTAAGTCCCGGTATCTTGGGTGCTAAACTTGCCTTTGCCCATCTTTCCTCAAATAATCCAGACTCCCAGTCATTCATAAACATTGGTCTTATATAAGACGATTTACAAACAGCTCTGGTATTTCCAAGGTCCGCTGCAACAGTATCAATAACAGTTAGCATAGCGGCTTGTCGCTCTTTATCTGACTTCCCAGGAAGTTTATTTTTCTCTGCAAGTTTAACGAGTTTATCAACTCCTTTAAGATTTTGGCCCATCCAGTTGATCATTGGTAGTTCGTCATCTGCCACAAGCGCTTCAGTACTTTCAGCTAATAGATGCGATAATAATTTAAAGTCTTCATCTTTTGCTCTAAGAAGCATAGCTAAGCGCGCTGCTGTCTTCCATGAAGCCGCCCAAGTTCTGAAGTCCTTCGCCGTGTATCCGTAATCTAGCGTATCTGATATGTACGAATTAATATGTTCGGCTTTGATATCAAAGTCTTTACCTGAAGCATCCTCATATCTAAAAAGGTCTTGATCAGCACTTTCTCCACCTACCTTTCCAGAATCCTCAATCAAGCTTGCTAAATTATCATCCTCAATGAATACTCGCCACTGCTTCCCAGATTTTCCCTTGAAGTTAAAGACTGCATCGATACTGCCCTCGGCTGCTTCACCTTTTAAAAAAGTAACATGTCCTTCTTTAAGCGTCGTTAAACCGTAAGACTCATTTTCCTTGGCATACTGATCAGATCCAACTCGAATATGAAATTCATCCATCAATTTAACTATGAGAGCGGTCGCTTTTTCTAAGGGCATCCCTTCCATCTCAAAATCTGCCTCTACCCGATCTCTCAAGTTTGGAAGCGCAAGGCCAAACTCATCAATATTAGCAAATTTTAAATCTGATTTAATGGCAATCCATTCTGGATGATATCGATACTGTAATCGTCCTTTACTATCCTTACCGGTAGCTTGTATATGGCCCTTTTCATCCGTACAAAACCAGACATTTTCCCAAGCAGGTGGGACCGCAAGAGCATTAAGCTCAGAAATTCTATCTTCGTCCGTCAATTTTTTTCCGTCAGGTAAAAAATATTCCCAAAAAAACTCCTTACTATCTTCACTATCTGAGGATTCAATATACTTTTTAGCCCTTTTTAACCCTAAGATATTCCTGTCACTGATATTTAGACCAGCAAGTTTTGCCGCTGTTGAAGAATCTGTTTTCATCTTAGCCTCCTAGCATTTTCCACCTGATTTACACATCCTCTAATAAAGTAGATTTACATCAATCTTGTTAAAGCTATCAAACTAACCTTGCTTTCGTATTGTATCCTGTCAAAAATGCCTCTTTAATCCATCCCTCGAATGATGCCCTGATCGTTTTTTTTGCCCGTCTATTTAAGGTATTCGTATAAGCTTTTCCTTTTATCCATTGCTTATATTTTTTGAGTGCGAGATCAAAATCATTTTCATTTTTTGATCCGAACTCTGCTCCTTTCTCAAACGCATGTTCAATTAACCAAACATATTCTTCCCAGGTTGACTCTCCGATATCAAACTCTGCCAAAACTTCCAGAATTTTTCTCTTCTTGATCCACTGGTAATAATGCTCTCCTTGAAAAGAACTGAGATATCCCTTAATCACAGAATTTGTAATACCGTCTAGTAACAATCTTTTTGACTTATCAATGTTAATGTCATTTGCCTTAAAATCACGGTAAAGCTTGTTAGTAATATCAGTCAAACTATCAGTGAAAACTATCAATTGTTCAAAGTCTTCTGCTAAGCAGTCCCAGCGCCAATCATCCGGCCACCAGTCAAGAATTTTATAACTTCTTAACTCCTTCATAAAAATGTCGTAGTCCATACCTATCTCCAAAATTCAGTTACTGATGCCGTACGAAAGATCTGAGCCATAAGTTACTTTTCAGATTTTAATAACACCATCGGTGAGCCATAGCTTTGTATCTAAACTCACCATCCATTGTCCTTGAGTAAAAAATGGAATAGAAATCCTCAATAACATCATCAAGAGGTCCACAAAGTGTCATTAACGGAATCCATTCGCCACTTCCTAAAATTACCTCTTCATCCTCATACTCATCATGATCAAAGTCATCATCAAATTCTTCTAAAAACTCGACCAAATTTTCTTCATTAAAATTACCGAAAGAGGTTTGCAATCTAAACTCTTGAACGTTGCTTAGCGCGTTAATCTCATTAGTAAATTCTTGAGGAGAGTTCCTCTCATAATACTCTTCAATCTTCTTTTTACTCAGATTTAGCTCAGCAATTTTCTTGGATAGAATTTCGCGTTGCTGGATATTGGCTAAGCGAACATTTAAGCCTGCATCATCGAGACCGGTGATAAAAAATGGTGCCCTTAGACCAAGATTATTAGCATAAAACGAATCAGACCAATCAAAACATGCAACTGCTTGGTCGTACTGATTAGCATTCTTTAAATGCTCAGGTAATTGAACCTCGATGCAGCATGTGTCTGGTCTCTCTATCACTTGTTCACGATCAACTTCCTCGCATAAAGCAGAGCCGCCTTGACCCCAATCATCTTCATCACCCCACACTTGCAGAATCTTATCGCCAAAATTAATGTCAGTTTTTTTTGATAGCATCCCTAAATCTATTTGAACTATCGGCTGAGCATAACCCTCCTCGATTCGCTGGTCTCCCAAATCTGATTTATAAAAATAACCTCCAATCACGCCAATTATCTCATCTTTCGGACCAATAGCATCTGTGAGTTCAGGGATAAAAATACGCGGCACAGGGCTTTCAGTCCAAACCTCTTCTTTGTAATTTAATTGCCAGAACGCATTTACTAAGTGACGATACCAATCAGGTAACTCATAAAACGGTTTCGCCTTGGGTACATCAGATTGTTTTTCTTCAAGACCAAGATAACCCTTGATTTTCGCCAGTGATATTTTTGGATTCCCTAGGGCAAAACGTCTATCCCAATCACTGCCTTTGGTAATGCAATGCTCTAGCATCTCTTCAGATAAGTTAGGATTACTTGGCGCTACTTCACCTTGACTAAATAATATTTCAAGCACTGAAAGCGGTACATTTTTTCGAGCTAAAACAAACTTTATATCAGAATGTGACGGAAATTCCAGCTCTGCAATTTTAATAAGCACCTCTTCCGGCACATCATCCCTGCGGACTACACCCAAAATAGCAGACAAATCCGTGTAGTCTAGATCAGCATAATTGATAGAAAATAAAGGATTTTTAAATGCGGCCTCTCTCACTCTTCCAGAACTGTCTTTTCTGGCTTTCAAAACAACATCTTTTGGACCATGTTGTGACCTTACTACCGCCGCACGGATCATCTCATCATCAGAAGTAAGCATGATAATGGCATGCTTTTCAGAAAAATTTTTACTATCCGTGAAACTGCTAGCCCACTGAGTGACCCCAGAAGCCCAAAGATACTCGAAAACTTCACCGTGTAGATTTGGATTCAAAAATAAGTTTTCAGGCTTGCTCATCTTTTTGGCAAGTATCAGCTGATCTTTCTTATCGGACAAAGCAGGATTGCGAGCTAAAGAAAAGCAACTCCTGTCAAAGTCCTCTTGCGCCTTTTTAGAAAGCATTTTGACCTGTGTAATTTTTGACACAAGATGGCTTGGAATTTGAATATTTTCGCAAACTTGGTCTTTATATTCTTTAAATAAAGATTCTAGTACATCGACTGGAGTTCTTGGATTTGTGGCCAAGTTGTAGAGAGCAGAATACGATTTGCTCTTCTCATATACGAGTTCTAACTGAGCCTGACTCGCTTTGTCAGAACCAGCAATGGCCTCTAATATCCATTTATTGGGTCTGCTTAACAATAATGTACCAATTACTTCTTCAGTAATATTTGGATTACTGAGAAGCCCTTCATAAGCCAGTTCATCTAATTTAAATGCCATAGTCTTTTTCCTCGTATAAAACGATATCTTTCTAGTCTTTTTCTGTATCGGTTATTATAGTTAATCAAAAATACGTATATTTTTTGTATGAAATCTCAATGGATAGAAAATTTCAGGTAGTTTTCTTTGCCAAACCACATCAAAAGTTAGTTTTTCCTTAAGCGAAATTTTTCCCTCTATACCTAGGAAGTTTGAAAACTGATAACCTCTTAACTCCTTCATAAAAATATCGTAGTCCATACCTATCTCCAAAATTCAGTTACTGATGCCGTACGAAAGATCTGAGCCATAAGTTAGTTTTCAGATTTTAATAACACCATCTATGCGCCTTAGCTTTATATTTATAATCGCCTTCCTTGGTCTTTGAGTAAAAAATGGTGTAAAAATCTTCAATTGGATCATCTAGTGGTCCACACAGGGTGAATAACGGTAGCCAGGAGCCTGACCTCATGAGGTTTTCTTCGTTAAAATTGCCAAACGAGGTATTCAATCTGAATTTTTGAATATGCATGATTCCATTCAAAACTGCAGTTCCTTCTTTAAAAACTTCATCCTTAATATATGAAGGTTCATCACTAAAAAACTCTTCGTATTCTTTTGCGTCGAAGTTTAGCGTTTTCATCATTTCCGAAAAGAATTTTTTCTGCTCTTTATTAAATAGCTGCACATTAAGGCCTGCGTCTTCAACCCCAACAATAAAAATAGGAGCCCTTAACCCGAGATCATTAGCATAAGTAGAGTCAGTCCAGTCAAAGCATGCGGTTGCCTTATCATACTGACTAGCATTTATAAGACTGCTTGGCTCGTCCACCTTAAAGAAGGAGCCGTCAGAGCTAGTTGTTACATCTTTAATGTCAACTGTGTCACATGTTGCGATACCACCTTGGCCCCAATCGTCATCATGACCCCAAACTTGCAGAATCTTGTCGCCAAAATAGGTTCCAGTGGCTCTGGAGATCATGTCTAAATTAATTTGGACTACAGGCTGGGCGAAGCCCTGCCTAATCCGCTGATCACCCTGATCTGATTTATAAAAATAGCCGCCAATCACACCAAGTATCTCATCTGACGAATCAAAGGCATCGGCTAAGTTGGGTATAAAAACTCTTGGTACAGGCGATTTGTCAAGGCCTAGCTCACTACAAGGCAATTGATCGACAGAATTTGTTACCTGCTTATACCAATCTGGTAAATCATAAAACGGTTTCGCCTTCGATACACCAGATTGCTTTTCTTCAAGACCAAGATAACTCTTTATTTTCGCCAGTGATATTTGTGGATTCTTTAAGGCGAACATTTTATCCAATTCACTGCCTTTAGTAATGCAATGCTCTAGCATTTCTTCAGATAAGTTAGGATTACTTGGCGCTACTTCACCTTGACTAAATAATATTTCAAGTACTGAAAGCGGTAAATGTTTTCGGGATAAATCATGCTTAATCTCAGAGTACCACTTGTTTGCAGCCTTACTATCTGCTGGAGGAGCTTCAAGCTTTGCAATCTTTATTAACAACTCTTTAGGCAAATCGTCTCTTTGTATCAGACCCAAAATAAAAGGTAGATCCATATAGTCAATATTTGCATAGTCAATTGGGACTGACATATTTGAAAATGCAGCCACCCTCTCTCTCTCAGAGCCATCTTTTCTAGCCTTTAAAACGATGTCTTTCGGACAAAATTTTGTACTAAGTACATCATATTTAGCCCATTCTATTAGCCCACCGTCGTCATCAGAATTAAGTATCACTTTGGCATGCTTTTCAGAAAAATATTTACATCTAACAATAAAGCGTCCTCCTGTGATTCCAGAACTACATAGATATTCGAAAACTTCAAGGTGTAGATTTGGGTTTGAAAACAAATGTTCAGCTGTTCCTTCGCCGCCAAGCATCCGTTTAGCAAGCACGAACTGATCATTTTTATCTGATAAAGCTGGATTGGATGCTAGGGCAACCCAATATGGGTTCAAGCCCTTTGTCTTTAAAAACGAGGATATAAGTTTTTTTGGGATCTGTTGATTGCCAAGAATCGAACGTTTGTGGTCTTTATTGCGAAATAATGACTTGAGAATGTGATCGGGTGTTTTTGGATTGGAAGCTAGACTTTCCAAAACTTCATACGACTTACTTTTTTTGTATACAACCTCTAGCTGAGTCACAGTTGCCTTCTCAGAACAAGCAATGGCCTTAAGTATCCATTTATTGGGACTCCTTGACAGTAATGTATCAATGACCTCTTCAGTAATATTTGGATTCCTGAGAAGCCCCTCATAAGCCAGTTCATCTAATTTAAATGCCATAGTCTTTTTCCTCGTATAAAACGATATCTTTCTATCCCTTTTCTTTATCAGGTACTGTGGTTAATAAAAAAAGCATTCCTAGCCAAACCAGCGCCCCAATACCTAACCAAACTGCAACTACAGTGTCCATAAAAACTGACCCCATTAATGCTATACTTTTCTAGACTCAAGCAATAGATTAATTCATTTCCGCACAATAATATTTAATTTTCTCTCCGTGCACAAATGTTCATTGGTCGTTAAAGTCACCACTTTGCAGCTACTCAATCAAGCGATGAAAAAGAGGAAATGCTTTTAGGATTTTATGACCGATTTTTGCACAAATTTGTTTAGACCCTAGTTAGCGCTCATTATATCTACCCCATCCCGGAGAGAAGGCCCTCCTTCCCCTTTTCTCAATCTGGAACCCTGTGTATTAAAGCTTCTTCATCTAACCCTGAATCCAATATATATGACCTAGCTAGCCGTCTATGGTGAACCGTCCAGTTATAGATAACACAAAAACTTTAAGATAGGATATCACCTGCTCATCAAAATCAAGGCATCTATAATGCTTTCTTCTGCAAATTTAAATGTCACAGACACGCTAAGGCTCTTTAAGTCCGCGGGACTTAAGGTATCGTTTCTGGTACCTACGGCTACCGGGTTAGCAAAATCAATTATGGATGCCACCGCGGAGATAAGGGAGTTTATGTTATTGAATGGACTCCATGACTACTCCAAACAGGGTCAGGGCCAAGACCATAAAGTTTTACTGAATACGACATTACTCTCACAAGGTCGAGTTGAATATACCCAGACTTCTTTATACCGCCCTAGTACGAAATCTGGCGATCCAAGAATATGGATCGCTGGATTGAAGCAGTTTTCGTCACCACATGATTTGTTAGCGATCCTCGCCTCTCCAAATGGAATAGTGGCGATCAATTGTAGTCAGTCGGAGTTAAGCAGCGTTCTTGACCCTTCAGGTATGTACTATAAAGAAATATTGGCGCCGGCAGTGGTAACTGAGAGTGAGCCCGCAAAAGAACTTCTAGAAAAAATGAAAGAAGTGGCGAAGCTTGGGTATGTTCAAACAAAAAGAATGGGAGACACGGGTGTTGGGTTCACTCTTGAGACCTTATTAGGGATAGAGGCGAATAGTTCTAAATCACCTGACTATAAGGGAATAGAGATTAAATCAAAGAGGCAAAGAGGTGGTGCGGGCCGGCGAACTACCATTTTCTCTCAAGTGCCGAACTGGAATTTGAGCAGATTAAAAGGTTCGAAGGAATTACTTGATGAACGGGGCCGATACAGTGAAAAGAAACAGCGAAATCAGCTTTTTCACGAACTATCTGTTATCAAGGCAAACTCGTTCGATTTACGCCTTCAGATAGATCCATCGAACGATCATTTGAAGCAGGTTTGGACCGCTCAGGAGCCCTATATGATGGATGTGCTTTGGGAGTTTCCATTGTTAAAACAGAGGTTGTCTGAAAAGCATCAAGAGACTTTTTGGGTTACCGCGGAGACTGATGGTAAAAACGGCACAGAGACCGAATCCTTTTGGTATAGAAATATAAAGCATACTGGTGGCTTGGACTCTACTGTTTTCCCAATACTGCTTGAGTTGGGAGTTATAACTCTGGATTACACAATAAAAGAGACACCATCAGGAGGAGCAAAAGATCAGGGGTATTTATTTAAAATGAACTCATCCGATCTAGACCTACTATTCGAGCATGTTACAGAATATGATCTCGCATCATGACCATATCTACCCCTGGACTTACTGTGATAATGGTTATATACTCAAGGTAACTTGTTAGAAAATCATACCTGATGAATCATATTGAACTTTTTGCCGGATGCGGCGGGCTTTCTTTGGGGCTCGAAACTGCTGGATTCCAGTTATTACTCGCCAATGAGCTATCTCCTATGGCTTCTGAAACGTTTGCATACAATATTTTGGATGCCGACTTAGAGAATAATAAAAATATAGAGAAAGTTTTTTGGATAAGTAGCTCCCATAACAGGGAGGACATGGCGCTCCGTCTGAGAGAGAATCCTCAAATAGCAACCGGCCTTCAACCACATCATATTTCAGACTTAAGAGAGGCTTCGCTATCACAGGAAAATTTGAGGCGTAGTCTGTTAGTTGGCAGTTTAGTCGATCTAAATCTACTTTTAGATGAGAGTTCATCACCATTATTAAAACTTATCAGGACTGGCCTGGGTGAGGGGCATGTTGATTTAGTGTCTGGTGGACCGCCGTGTCAGAGCTTTAGTCTCGCAGGGTTAAGGGATCATTCTAACCAGAGAAATGAGCTTCCATGGGAGTTCGCTAAATTTGTGGATCATATAAAACCAAAAGTTGCGCTGTTAGAAAACGTAAGTGGTATTTTAAGGGCATTTAAAATTGACGATAAGCCCTACTATGCTTGGTTCGAAGTTGCCAAAGCATTTGCAAAGATCGGATATATACCATTGTGTCTACACATAAATGCTAAATATGTAGGCGCAGCCCAGAATCGACCCAGATTTATCCTAATAGGTCTTCGCGAAGATATATATTCAAGAATAATTGAAAATTCTCATGACGACGTTTTCACGCAGTCAATTATGCCAGCGAAATCACTTTTCGATAGAGTCCAACGAGGTGAAGATCCCGACTATGGTTGCCTTCCTTATTTTGATATTGACAAAAACGCTAGAATTTTTTCCTCTGAAATTTTTGAAAGCCTAGCGACATATCAAAATGACGACTTGGTCACAGTAAAAAACGCAATTGATGACCTCCGTCAACCCCAGATAAAAACTGGTAGTTATGTTGATAGGTTAAATAATATCTTTGCCAATCCAAATAAACATACCCTCGACAAAAACGTTAATCATGAGAATCGTACTAATAATGCCAAAGTTCGTGCTCGATTTAGAATATATCAAATCATGACAAGGCTCCAAAAAAATGAAAGCGCTGAAATATCTAAATATCTAAAAAGCGAGGGTGCGACAGGTATATCATCAAAGACGCTACAGAATCTAAAACAAAACTGGATATTAAACCTAGATGGCGAAATGATATCGAATCCACAAGAGCGTGAGGTATTGGGTTTGCTCAGCAGTCTTTATACTAAAAAGCAAACGCAACGAGCTCTTCAGGCTAACTTACCCGCTCCAGCGGCTCTCTCCATACCCGATGATGCTTGTCATTACCATGAATCAATCGAGACACTGCGGACTCTTACAGTAAGAGAGATGGCTCGTATCCAATCATTTCCAGACTGGTATAAAATTAGATCAAAAGTGACTACGGGCGGTCAAATGCGAAAATTTGAAGTTCCGCAATACACCCAAATTGGTAATGCAGTGCCGCCACTACTCGGGCTGGCTCTTGGAAAAGTGTGTGAAAAGCTAATTGCTCTCTCGGAATCTTCTGTTTAGTTGAAGAGATTAAAGGTCCTGTTTTTTTTAAGACATAGGC
>Ga0233444_10004158_pt1 | contig 13960 bp, 14 predicted proteins | sample SI_124_October20_6_FD_182792 | JGI IMG/M metagenome (GOLD analysis project Ga0233444, IMG submission 182792) | Seawater microbial communities from Saanich Inlet, British Columbia, Canada - SI_124_October2016_10_MG | ecosystem: Environmental > Aquatic > Marine > Inlet | place: Canada: British...
CAGGAACGCGAAAACAAACCAGATATTCATCCAGATATTCATCCAGATATTCATCCAGATATTGATCAAGACAGCGCTGCAATGGCTTGGGAAGAATCAACCGACTCAACTGACCAAATTTCAGATAACACGCTCCAGAATAGTGATGATGAAACAATCCAATCGCCGCCTTCTGCCAATAAGATTGTAAGTGGAATGATGAATGGGCATCAAAATGGCCATCAAAACGACATCCAACATGGCGATGTGCCTCAAAGCCAGAGCGGTGCTTCACATACGGCATCAAATGACGGTGAAAACACCGCAATCCAAATACGTATTGATGGGCTTGAAGCCCCACGCTTGCTTAGCCGTGGTGCGTTGAGTAGCAAGCTGGATGATCTGCTGGCACGCGGTTTGATTGCGCCTGAAGATGCCAAGGCCGTGCAAACATCGTTGACGTCCACTGGCGACTAGCTTTATTAAAGCATTCTGAAAATATTGCCAAACACCATGTTTATTAAACCCTAGTGCCATGTCTAGTGATTGGCGGGTGACTGACGCATGACATTTGTCTATGTTGACAGACTGTTTTAACGGGACGTTTGTCCTTTGACACATTGAGAGCGCATGAAGATATGAATATTATCAAGAGTACGAAAGAGGCATTGCTGGTTCCGATTCATCCGGCTGGCTGGCCATTTATTTTCCTGTTTGTTTTGGCAAGTGGTATTATCACCTATTTCTGGACGCTTTTTGTCCTGCCAGGATGTTTGCTGTCGCTTTGGTGTGTGTATTTCTTTCGTAATCCGCGCCGTGTGACTCCGATTACGGATAATCTGGTTATATCTCCAGCTGATGGCCGGGTTTTATCAACAGGTGTTGAAAATGTACCTGCCGATTTGGCGCTCCCAGCAGGTGAGTGGCGACGTGTTTCAATTTTCATGAATGTGTTTGATGTGCATGTGAATCGTGCACCTGTGGCAGGCAAGGTCATTGAAACAGCATACCATGAAGGGGCATTTTTGAATGCAAGCCTTGATAAGGCTTCAGAACAGAATGAACGCCAGAACATGGTTTTGGAAACTGAAAGCGGACAAAAGATTGGCGTTGTGCAAATTGCCGGACTTGTCGCGCGCCGGATTATTCTCGAAGCTGCTGTTGGCGATCAACTTAATGTGGGTCAGCAATATGGCATCATCCGTTTTGGTAGTCGTGTCGATGTGTGGCTTCCCGCTAAAACGCCTGTTACCGTTCTTGCTGGACAACGTACCATTGCGGGTGAAACTGTCATTGCTGATCTTGCTGGAAACTACAATGAACCTGACGTGGGGACAGTGCGGTGAGTGATGCTAATCTAAAACCGCATAATCAGCGGTTTCGGTCAGTATCAATATACTGGTTACTACCCAATATGCTTACGATTGGTGGTTTTGTCTCGGGTTTGACAGCACTGCGCTTTGCTTTGGATGGGCGCTGGGCTGGCGTGATTGTGCTTGTTGCTCTGGCGGCTGTTTTTGATGCGCTTGATGGGCGCGCGGCGCGTAAGTTTCAAACGGCAAGTGCTTTTGGTGCGGCGCTTGATAGCTTGTCAGATCTTGTCGTGTTTGGGGTTGTGCCTGCGCTGTCGCTTTATTTATGGGCGCTTCAGGATTACGGCAATTTGGCATGGGGCGCGACCTTGTTTTACGCAGTTTCGATTGCGTTAAGGTTGGCTCGCTTTGACTCTGAACTTCCAAACCCACCAGTATATGCAAAAAACTATTTTACGGGTATTCCTGCGCCGGCGGCAGCGTTTCTTGTTTTGGTGCCGATTTGTCTTGATCTTGAATTTAACCTGCCATGGGTGCGTGAGGCACTTTATGTATCAGGCTGGCTCATTCTTATTGGTGTAGGCGCTGTCACAGCGCTTCCTACCTTTGCTGGAAAACGGCTTAAACTCCCTGTGGGCAGTGTGTTGCCGATTCTGGCTGTTGTGGGCTTGCTCGGAGCAGGGATTGTGACGCAACCTTGGATTACCTATCTTGCCCTAGCCACCGTTTACATCTGTAGCTTGCCCCTTGCGGCTGTCAAATTTCAGCAGGATCGTCGCGCTTATGAAGCAACAACTGTTTCTGGTGACGGTAATATCGATGAAGACGAGGTAGAATAACCCATTCCAATTGGGGGTGGATAACGGTGCGGTAAAAGCCTATAGTATCGGTAACCTGCTAGAGAATGAGACGCATATGTCAAACACATTGATGGAAAAATGCTTGGCTAAGGGAATGCGCGTGACCAGTCAGCGCCAGATAATCGTAGGCGTTATCGAAGAATCCGAAGATCATCCTGATGTCGATCAGCTATATCGTCGCGCTGTTCAAGAAGATGATACCATCTCGATCGCAACCGTTTATCGGACAGTCAAATTACTTGAAGAAGCTGGGGTAATCGATCGCATTGAATTCGGTGATGGCCGTGCCCGTTATGAAGAATCAGGCGAACATCATGAGCATCTGGTTGATGTGGAAACTGGCGATGTTATCGAATTCTATCATGCTGAATTAGAAGCACTCAAAGAACAGGTTGCCCGCGAAATGGGATATGAGCTAGTTGATCACCGACTTGAACTCTTTGGCCGGAAGCTGAAGTCCTAAGTGACATTCCTTGCCCATCATTCATGGTTTGGCTTTGCACGTGATGTCTCATCAAAACTAAAGCAGATTATGTAATGCTGAATTTGAAGCATAATCAAAAAAATGTGTTCAGATTGACATGTGCGCAAGCATTGTCGATGACAACCATGAATGTGAATATGATAAATACAGCATTGGTGGGTAGCATACTTGCGCCTGTCGCATGGTTGTCAACTTTGCCTTTGTCTTTGATGTTTGTGATGTCGATGCTCTCGACCTTGCCAGTCTCTTTGCTGATGTCGCGATATGGCCGTCGTCCAGTGTTTATTGCTGGCGTGTGTGTTGCGGTCTTATCAGCTTTATCTCAGGGTATGGCGATTGTATTGCATCACTATGTGTTTTTCTGCATAGCATCTATGGGGCTAGGGTTTTCATTGGCCTGTGCAGGATTTTATCGTTATGCCGCCGCCGATAGTGCCGCGCCTGAGGATAAACCGCGTGCCATATCATGGGTGTTGACCGGCGGGCTGGTTGCCGCCTTTCTGGGGCCTGAAATTGCCCGAAACACAGTAGATATAGTGCCTGATGCTCTCTATGCAGGCTGTTTTTTCACAGCTTCGGTCGTTCAGCTTTTTTCCCTTCTTTTTATTTTTGGGGTTAAGATTCCAAAGCCAGAAAATCAGTCATTTGCGGGTCGCCCGATAAGCTTGTTTTTACGCATGCCGATGTTTCTGATTGGCATGTTTTGCGCCGCACTTGGCTATGCCCTGATGAGCTATCTGATGACAGCGACACCGTTACAAGTGGTAAATGTCAGTCAACTTGGTACATCGGCTAATGCCTCGATTATTCAATGGCATGTTGTGGCGATGTTTGCGCCGTCATTTTTTACTGGCAACCTTATTGCACGTTATGGTGCTAGCCGAATTTTGGGGTTAGGTGTTTTTGCCTACATCATGGTTATTGTGCTGGCGCTGATTGGCGATGATTTCTGGCATTATTTTGGTGCGTTGTTCCTGTTGGGTATCGGATGGAATTTTTTATATATCGGTGGCAGTTCATTGGTGGCACTAGTCGCCAATCCCGAAGAGCGTGGACGTGTCCAAGGTGTTGCTGACCTGACAATGACAATCCTTGTTGCATCAGCCTCGCTTGTTGCTGGGGTCGTGCATAGTCAACTTGGATGGGAAATGATGGTTATGGCAGCAACTTTGCCTGTATTCTGTCTTATGTGCACCGTTGGCTGGCTGTTCAGCTATGGATATTACAATACCAAAGCCTGATCAGTGCAACTGGGTTTCATAAAATGATGTTTCTATCATTTTATGAAAAAGGGGTCGTGAGCATGCTCACGACCAAGTTTAGGGAGGAAATGCACAAACAAACGTTCGTACAAGCGCAGATATGCTGGAGTTAAGCTTCCTAGTCAACCCCGCTAAACGGAATTATTTTTATTTTCTCATATTTTAAATTCTATTGAGATTTTTTACCGCATTACGTTAATATTTCAGCAATTTTTTATAAGCTTATTCTCTCAGATATAATAAATCTGAGGCTACGTCCTGACAGATTCGTAACCCGGTAAAGGTGGCAAATAAGCCATCAAACTTTCGGCATCCATGCCATTATGTCTGAAAGCGTCAACAGCCTGTGCCTTGTCGCGTTTGGCAAGCCGCTTATTGTCGGCATCTGTCACCAGCGGGTGATGCAGATAGTCTGGTGTTGGCAAATCCAGCAAGGCTTGCAACAAACGATGTAGATGTGTGGATGCTTGCAAATCAACCCCACGTGTGACCAAGCTGACATTATCAAGCATATCATCGATCACAACAGCAAGATGATATGAGCTACCTAGATCCTTTCGCGCTATCACAACATCACCAAATATTTCGGGTGTGGCGATTTTTAACCCCGCCCCAGCTGAATAGGCGCATTCACGCCAACTAAACGGCGTATGGCTATCTGTGGCCTTTATGGCGGCATCCATGCGCAATCGCCACGCCGCTTGCTGGCCCTCGGCGGCGCGTCGTTTTTGTTCGCTATCGCTTATCATCTGGTCAGTATTTATCGGCATGATGGGACTGTCATTATATGGGGTGCCATGAGGCGCCTGTGTCATCTCGGCAAGCTCGCGCCGAGTCAGATAGCAAGGGTAGAGCAGGTCCATATTGTGTAAACGAGTGATTGCCTTGGCGTAATATGTCTGTCTGTCTGACTGAAATGATGGTGTGCCATGCCAGTCAAGCCCAACCCATCGAAGATCATCGTAAATGGCATCGATAAAATCAGGGCGGCATCGCGTCCTGTCCAGATCATCGATCCGCAAGTGAAAACGGCCGTTATTCATTTGGGCTAGATCATGGGCGACTTTGGCCGCATATATATGGCCAAGATGAAGCGCGCCAGTCGGGCTTGGAGCAAATCGCGTAATCATGATGCATCACTCCCCTGAAATAGGTGTATATATTGGCTTGGTCTTGGCGTTAATATATAAACAGTGCAGCTTATTTAATACAGGAGTATAGCATGGCAGATCGCCGCTTTGGAGAGCTATCAGGGCCTTTTGTTGATCCCGCGCGTGGCGGCAAAGCGTCAAGCTTGATCATCATGCTACATGGCTGGGGTGCAGATGGTAATGACCTTGCCGATCTTGCCTATCCCTTTTCGGTGCGCTTTCCGGGGGCGGCTTTCTTTGTCCCGCACGCGCCTGAAGCTTGCAGCATGAATCCTGCGGGGCGGCAATGGTTTGATATAGAAGACAGGGTCACAGGTCCAGTTATTGCCGCACCTGTGATCGAGACAGCGATTGCGGCCGCCGCGAGCGCGTTAGGCCTTGATAATAACGCTAGTGCGCTAATGGGATTTTCACAAGGGGGGATGATGAGCCTGCATTGTGGGCTTCGGATGGCGGAAAAACCAGCTGCCATAGTCAGTTTTTCAGGTGCGCTTCTGGTATATGATGATTTGGTAGCTACTGAAGATAGCCGTAATTTTCCCGCCGTTCAGCTTATCCACGGCACACAGGATTTGGTTGTACCGTTTGAGATGATGGATGTTTCGGCAGATATCTTAAAAGGCCTTGGTGCGGATGTCTCACGCGTTCCTCGTGATGGTCTTGGCCACGGAATCGATGCAGATGCTTTGTCAGCGGCGATAGAATTTCTGGCCTTACATTTGCCCGCATAGGCGCGCTTTGTGATAAAGCACACAATATTTAGATATTGTGTAGATGACTATTTCTATATGTAGTGGGCACGGGGTTGTCATATCTGTGTGGACGTGTTTTCATAATACACAGATACTGTTTTGAAATCAGGTAACATCGAGGATGTGATTATGAATGCAGGTAGTTTCGCACCAGCTTTGGTTCTGAATGCGGATTTTCGACCTCTAAATTATTTCCCTCTTTCCCTATGGTCATGGCAGGACGCGGTAAAGGCGGTCTGTCTCGAACGCGTTAGTATTATTTCGGAATATGACCAGCGGATCAGTTCACCAAGCATGCAGATAAAATTGCCGTCGGTGATTGCTCTAAAAGAATATGTACCGCAAACACGCAATCCAGCTTTCACACGTTTTAACGTATTTTTGCGTGATAGGTTTAGTTGCCAATATTGCGGTACTAGTTTGCCAGCTTCGGAACTGACATTTGACCATGTGATTCCTAGGTCAAAAGGTGGGCGTACAACATGGGCTAACGTGGTTGCTGCCTGTGGCTCTTGTAATCTTCGCAAAGCAAACAAACTACCCAGCCAGTGCAATATGCATCCTCTGGCGGCACCAATGGCGCCAAATGTTTGGCAGTTACAGGAAAATGGCCGTGGTTTTCCACCAAACTATCTTCATGAATCATGGCGGGACTATCTATATTGGGATAGTGAATTACAACAGGATGAAAGCTAGAGCTTTTCAGCTACCTTGATGGCCGTGCGGCATCCACGCTGAATGACAGCACGCAACATGTCGTAATGTTTTGCATTTTCACCATCATGGTCGATCGCAATATCACGATGTTCCAATTCATCGTCACGGAATTTTTCAACGATCTTTTTTAAACTAGCTTCATCTTTGCCCAGATTTTCAGCCTGCTTCTGATAATGCTCACCGATAACTTCTTCAACCGCGATGGTACAGGCCATGGCCGCTTTTGGCCCCATCGCCGCCGTTGCCACGCCAAGCGCAAACCCTGCGGCACCCCATAAAGGATCAAGTAATGATGGTCTAACTTCCCGCTCGTTTAACAACGTTTCAAAAGTCTCAAGATGTTCGACTTCCTGTTCCATCATATGCTGGATTTCGGGGCCCATAGCATGATTTTTCAGCACGGCCAGTTGACCTTTGTAAATTTGCTGAGCGGCGCGCTCACCAGCATGATCAACGCGCAGGTAACGCGCAATATCAGTCGGGCTTGTATGTGTTTTTGCCATATTCTAACGGATCCCTGAATTCTGATGTTTGATATTGTTGCGCCCTAACATGGCGAACAGCGCGATCAACAGCATGTCCAAACTAAAGATTGCGTTCCATCCTGCCATTGAAATGCCTAAAAATGACCATGCTACTTCGTCGCACCTGATAACAGGTGTTGCCAGAAGTTGATCAACCAAGTCGGTAACAGCCATATTGCTTTGTAATGCGGCGCTACATCCGCTGGGTCCTTGCCATAGTTGCCATTCAACACCAGCATGAAAACCGCCCAGCCCAATGCTAATAGCGGCCATAATTGCGATCAGTCCCATCATGGCAACAGGCGTGATACCACGAAGCCCGACTAATGCTGCCACAATGATGATCGCATGTGGCCACCGTTGCCAGATACACATAGTGCAGGGCATCAATCCACCCAGATATTCAAACGCAAATGCGCCGCCAAGCAGGCTAGCCGATATGGCACCGGTAAACCCAAGTCCGCGCCCTATTGTCATCCATGCGCTCATTGTCATTTTATCAGTATTCAATGTGTCAACCATAATGCCCCAACAATAAGTATGATCAGAAGTGATAAAAGACTGATAACGGTCTTGGCATCACCATGATGGCGGGCAATGCCAGCAACAATGATAAAACGCAAGCCCCGCCCAACAAGTGACACAAGAATGAAAGGTAAAAGTCCGAAGCCCAATAAACCAGCACTGACCGCTATCACCTTATAAGGTAGCGGCGAAAAGGCACCAATAAACACGATTATCAAACCCCATGTGACAAAGCCTGCTTCGACTGCGGCAAAGGCGGTTGGTGCCGCCAGCTTTTCGGGAAACATTGCCAGAATATCATGAATACCTAGTCCCAGAATGGCACCCAGTGCCCACCCACCTGCACCGCCAATGACCGATGCCAGCGTACAGGCCAAGGCCATGCGAAGCCATTTCATGGGTTTGGCTAGTACCACCGCGACCAAAAGTGGATCAACAGGTATGGGAATAATGATTGATTCCAGAACAGCAAAGACCAGCATGAAGCGTGTCGCAAAAGGCGTACCAGCGGTTTTTAGCCCGCGATCATAGACCGACTTTGCCCATACCATTGATGATGAAAATATATTTGTGCTGATCATTAAAAATGCCTTTGTCGGGGTGGTACGGCTGAAGGGACTTGAACCCCCACCCTGTCACCAGGAGCGGATTTTGAATCCGCCGCGTCTACCATTCCGCCACAGCCGCACAATCCCGACATCGCTTTCCTAGCGAATATGATCCGGCGAAGCAAGCTTATGTTCAACTTTGGCTGCAAGTTTTTCCAACGTGGGATCGGATATGCCTAGCTTCTGAAGCCCATGAAGCGTGTTGAACAGGTAATCATGGCATGGCCCCAGAAAGCCTTCGGCATTGGCAATTACGTGTGCGGTCTCGTCATGTGTCATGTGGGGCGCAAATACCGGACGGTCAGGGTTAGCAACAAAGCCAATGCCTCGTTTGATGCCGTTCGCTGTATGTAATTTTAACCATGTTGGACGATAAGCAAGCGTGATCATTTCACGCTTCCACAATAGATCAATTTCGGCAATGGCAAGATCACATGGTAATTTAAAGGCGACACCTGGGCATGATCCACCTTTATCCAATGCCAGAACCAGCCCGGGAAATTCTGGTGATCCCCTGCCAATTTTTGTCCACAGGCAAAATCGGCGGTGATGTCCATAAACACGGGCAAAAAGACGTTCTGAGTGTTTCATGACAGGGTTGAAAATAAGGCTGCCATAACCAAAAATCCAAATATCATCACAATCGTAATCATCAGGAATGAATTGCTGGCGTGACCTAAGCAGATCGTCATCACTAGCCACGATCGTATTTTCGCCATCCCGTTCGGTTGCCATGCGCGCTACTAATCCGTTGCGCAGCGTTTCGCGGGTAATCTTATGCGGTTTTTCCGGTTTAGGCGGAGTCGTCGTCACGGTTTACATCTCGGTCATCATACATGTGTCTTACAACACGTTGTGGGAATGGAATTTCAATTTCATATTTGGCAAGGGCATCTTTTAGTTGCCGATGTAAATCCCAGTTAAGATCGAAAAAATCATCATATGTTGCATAAGTGCGCAAACGCACAATGATCGCGCTATCTCCATAGGACACAACGATGAAACGTGGTGGTGGATCCTGCAGAACCCTTGGATCCTGTGCCAGTTCCATCATGGCGGTTTCGGCATCATCAAGCGAGCTTTCATAACTAATCCCAATATCAAGATCGAGGCGGCGCGTGCCATAGCGGGCATGGTTGATGATGTTTGATGACCAGATTGCCGAATTTGGAACGCTGTTATAGACATTGTCGAAAGTATCAATGACCGTCGTAAACAATCCAATTTCACGCACTGTTCCAGATACGCCCGCAACTTCAATCCAGTCACCTGTTTTAAAGGGGCGCAAAAACAACAGCATTAAACCCGATGCTACGTTCGACAAAGTGCCTTGTAAGGCCAGACCAATCGCAAGGCCAGCCGCACCAAGAACCGCGATAATAGATGTTGTTTCAACACCAAATTTACCAAGCGAAACAACCAATGTCAGGGTCAGTCCCGTATAGCGAACCAGCGCCCCCAATAATGGCACAATGGTTTTGTCCAGCTTGTCGAACCGCGACAGATAGTTGCGCGTCATACGGCCAGCTTTGCCCGATAGCCAGATACCAATGATCAAGGTCAAAATACCGGCTGTTAGCTGAACCGAATAGGCCACTGCGACCGAAACAGCTTGCTCATTCAAAAAGCTGTTGATGCCCAGAGACGCACTAATGCTATCAATTGAAATGTCTGTCATATTTGAATTTCTGCCATGCTATGCGCCACTTAAATGTGAAAAGCGCAATATGTCTGTGTCGTGCCGATAGGTTACAGAATTATGATACGTGTGCAAACCCCGTTACTATCCGATATTGTTCAATATTATCCAGATAATATGATGTATTGCACGGATGGGGCAAAAACTTGCTAACAACCGTTGAAATATCGATGCGTTAAGCGATATAGTGCCGCCCTATGACACATGATGATTCCACGTTTGTAAATGTTATCGACTGGGCTGTTGGCGACCCGCCATTACAGCAACAGCGCTTATGCGCCGCTATTGGTAATTTTGATGGCGTTCATCGTGGGCATCAGAAAGTCATTCAGGCCGCCTGTAGCCATGCGGTTACGCATAATCTGACACCAGCTGTTATTACTTTTGATCCGCATCCCCGCGAGTTTTTTCGCCAAGACGATGTGCCATTTCATCTTGCCGACCGCCATGAAAAAGATCGTTTGCTAGGCCAGCTAGACGTTGAACATATTATCCATGTCACTTTTGACGATGTGCTACGCCGGACTGACGCCAAAGCGTTTGTCACTGATATTTTGCCAGCTTTGGGCGTTACCCAGCTATTTGCGGGCAGTGATTTTGCTTTTGGCCGTGGTCGTGGTGGCGATATGGATACAATCAACGAGATCGGGCGTTCAGTGCATATTACGGCTACCACCGTACCGCTTCTTATTGACGATAATTCGGTGGTTATTTCATCAAGCCGGATACGTGCGGCTTTGCAGGCTGGTGCACCTGAACAGGCGACAACCATGCTAGGGCATGATTGGGCTATTTCTGGCATTGTGCAGACAGGCGATAAGCGCGGGCGAACAATCGGTTTTCCGACAGCTAATATTCCGCTGGGTACTCTGCTTAATCCGGCGTTTGGCGTTTACGCAGTCCAGGTTTTTGACGATGATGGATCGTCAAACGGACAATTCATCGCGAACGGTGTCGCCAATATCGGAATACGGCCTACCTTCGAGACACGTGACGTGTTATGCGAAACGCATTTATTTGATTTTGATGGTAACCTTTATGGTCGCCGTCTATCAGTCAGGTTGAAATCCTTTTTGCGTGCCGAACGCAAATTTTCTGGCCTGGAAGAATTGAAAGAACAGATTGCCAAAGACGCCTCAGATGCCCGGCATATTTTGCCAGCAACACAAAAGATCGCATAAAGTCTTCCGGGATCTGCCTGGTTAAACAAATTCAAAGCCTCGACGTGAAAGCTATATCGAATGACTGAGCAAAAGATAAATTATAAAGATACAGTATTTTTGCCGCGTACTGAGTTTCCGATGCGTGCCGGTTTGCCAAAACGTGAACCTGCTATTCTGGAAAGCTGGCAGAAAATAGACCTTTATAATAAGTTGCGTGAAGCGCGTCGTGGCGCTGAAAAATTTGTCCTCCATGACGGCCCGCCATACGCAAACGGCCAGCTTCATATTGGTCACGCGCTGAACAAGATTTTGAAGGATGTTGTTAACCGTTCGCAATCGATGCTTGGCAAGGATGCTAATTACGTCCCTGGATGGGATTGCCATGGTTTGCCAATCGAATGGAAAATCGAAGAGCAATATCGTAAAAAAGGCAAAGATAAGGATCAAGTGCCAGTAGCCGAATTTCGGCAGGAATGTCGTGACTTTGCCGCGCATTGGCTTGATGTGCAGTCTGAAGAGTTTCAGCGTCTTGGCGTGCTTGGTGACTGGGCTAACCCCTATACGACGATGGCTTATGAATCAGAAGCAACAATCGCTGCTGAGCTTGGCAAAATCTTGATGGATGGCAGTCTCTATCGGGGTACCAAACCAGTGATGTGGTCGCCAGTTGAAAAGACAGCTCTAGCCGAAGCTGAAATCGAATATGAAGATCATACGTCGGTTACAATTCATGCTCGTTTTCCAGTGAAAACGGCATCTGTGCCTGCATTGGATGGTGCCAGCATCATTATTTGGACAACGACGCCATGGACGATGCCGGGCAATCGCGCCCTCGCTTATGGAGAGGGCATCACATACCTTGTGATCAAGCTGACTGAGCTGGCAGAGGGATCAATCGCCAAACAGGATGACCTTGTTTGCGTTGCGGCAGATTTGCTTGATAACTTTGTTGCTGAAGTTGGTGTTACAGCGCATGACATCATTGCTGAAATTGATGGTGCCAGCCTTGCTGGAACTATATGCGCTCATCCGCTTGCCGATGATGGCTACGATCATGACGTGCCAATGTTTGCAGGTGATTTTGTAACCACCGAACAAGGTACAGGTTTTGTTCATACAGCACCTGGGCATGGTGTCGAAGATTATGAACTGGCGCATCTTGAACATGGCATTCCGGTTCCCGATACGGTTGCTGAAGATGGTAAAATTATGCCGCATCTTCCGCTTTTTGCAGGTATGCATGTATTGCGCGATAACCAGAAAATTGCTGATATGATGGCCGAACGTGGCGGCGTCATTGCAATTGGCAAACAGACGCATTCCTATCCACATTCCTGGCGGTCAAAAGCGCCTTTGGTTTATCGCAATACAGCTCAGTGGTTCGTGTCGATGGAATCGCATGGACTGCGGGCAACCGCGCTTGATGCCTTGTCCAAGACAGCCTTCTATCCGCCAGTTGGCCAGAATCGGTTAACCGCGATGATTGCCCAGCGCCCTGACTGGTGCCTAAGCCGCCAGCGTGCATGGGGTGTGCCGCTGACGATTTATGTCAACAAGGCCACTGGTGAACCATTGCGCGATCAAAAGGTGCATGACCGGATTGTCGAAGCCATGCGTGTTGAAGGGGCAGATTGCTGGTTTGCATCGCCTGACGAACGATTTTTGGCAAATGACTATGCGGTTGAAGATTACGAAAAAGTAACCGACATTTTGGATGTCTGGTTTGACTCAGGATCGACCCACGCCTTTGTGCTGGAAAATCGTGATGATTTGGATAGTCCAGCAGATTTATATCTTGAAGGTTCGGATCAACATCGTGGCTGGTTCCATTCATCTTTGCTGCAATCTTGCAGTACTCGTGGCAAGGCACCTTATAAAGGTGTGCTGACACATGGCTTTGTGCTTGATGAGCAGGGACGTAAAATGTCCAAATCGCTTGGCAATGTTGTCACACCGCAAAAGATTATGGAACAGAATGGTGCGGATATTCTGCGCCTTTGGGTGGTCAGTTCGGATTATTACAACGATCTTCGGATCGGCAATGAAATTATCCAGCGCATGACTGATAATTATCGCCGATTCCGTAATACATTGCGCTATCTTCTAGGTGCGCTTGATGGTTTTGATGATGCAGAGCGTGTTGATTACAGCGATATGCCTGATCTGGAGCGCTGGATTCTTAACCGCCTTGCCGAGATTGACGTTTCTATCCGCAACATGACCGAAGCGTATGATTTTCATGGTATTTTCACTGAGCTTCATACGCTATGTAACAGCGATTTATCAGCGTTCTATTTTGAAATTCGCAAAGATCGGCTTTATTGTGATGATCCGCATTCTGTCGCACGGCGCGCTTGTCGGACAGTCATGGCCGAGATTTTTGACCGGCTTACAGCATGGCTGGCACCTATCCTGTGTTTCACGGCTGAAGAAGCCTGGCAGTCGCGGGTTGGCGATCCGGAAAATTCGGTACATCTGCGTAGCTATGATGCAGTGCCTGCCGAATGGCACAATGCGGACGTTGCAACCCGCTGGTCAGCTATCCGCAAAACACGTCAGGTGGTCATGAGCGCACTTGAAGCAGCCCGAAATGATGGAAAAATAGGATCCTCGCTTCAGGCGGCACCAATCGTTCATGTATCCGCTAAAATAGCTACTATTTTTGCTGATATGGATTGTGCAGCCTTGTTCATCACGTCAGATGCACAGGTGACAGACGCACCAGCACCGGCTGATGCTTTCCGTATGGATGGCATTGATGATGTCGCTATTGTCTTTGCAAAGGCTGATGGTGGCAAATGTGCACGTTGCTGGAAAATCTTACCTGATGTAACCACAGAAGATGGTATCTGTGGGCGTTGTGATGATGTGGTATCTTCATCCTGATGGATGGCCAGTTTGGTGCTAAGCGGATAACGAGGAT
>Ga0233444_10004160_pt1 | contig 13956 bp, 27 predicted proteins | sample SI_124_October20_6_FD_182792 | JGI IMG/M metagenome (GOLD analysis project Ga0233444, IMG submission 182792) | Seawater microbial communities from Saanich Inlet, British Columbia, Canada - SI_124_October2016_10_MG | ecosystem: Environmental > Aquatic > Marine > Inlet | place: Canada: British...
ACCACATGGCCTATAGCAATCTTGCCTATCATGGGTTCTGCTCTACCTTCGAAGTAGATGTTCTCTGCCATACATTTCAATTCTGTTTCGTTCACACTCACTCCTGTCTCAACCTCATAAGACATAGCCAGCGAGGCCATTACGGCCCTCGCTGATTGTAATACGAATTCTAATGTCCCTTGCATTAGTCGGCTCTGCTTTCTGCATATACAGTCAAACCATATTTTCTAAGTTCATCTCTGAAAGCCTCTGTGGCGATCTCCTTGATGTCCAACGACTGTGTTCTAGCATATTGGTGATCCTGTGGCATGATATCATAATAACTTATTCTGTATCCGCCTCTGAATCCACTGTCTCCAATGCTCGCCTTTTTCATAAACGAAACAAATTTACCTCTTGCAGGGTGTATTGAAACATTGGCGAAACCACAATACATCGGCTCCTCTTTACCTTTCATGTAATCATCAACGGCCTTGATCGCTACTTTTCTAGCATTCAAGAACATATCTGCAGGATGAACTCCTTCTGCATTAAATTTTAAAAGGTCTTTGTTTTCTTCTATTGTTTTATACATTCAACTCCTTTGGTTATAATTCAGTATAACATGGCAACGGATAGCGTCAACCTCGAAATGGCACTATATCTAGTATCTTTTCTTTTTCCTGGCACTATATCTTGTGGTTTTTTGTTTGGCCTTATCGTAGTCTATGAATAATTCTCGCAATTTGATCCTAATTTCTTCTGGAGGACCACCATTCTCGTCTATCCACTCCCTCAATATCTTGAATCCCTTGTCGTAGTCCGCAGGCCTGTTTATCAAAGAACCTTTTGGTCCTAGAGGCATGGATGAGAATTCATCCTTCTCCTCCGGTTGCTTCACAGCCTTTACCACCGTCTTGCCTTCTAACTGACACTGGATATGGTCTAAATCAAACGCCACGACCCTTACAGGTTTCTTGCTACCTTTGATCCAGGCGTGCCAAACCCAAGGTCCTGTCGGACCCTTGTTCCCCATCGTCCACATCTTTTCTTTCTTGCTGGGCATCCGCCCCTCCTTATATGTTTAAACTGATAATCCCTGTCGCCCACATGATACCAATCACTGGTAAGACTGTGTACGAAGCGAACACCATTCCTTCAACGAATGATACTCCTACCGCTTTCACTTTGCTCACTTATATCCTTTCCTGTCTTATGTTAATAATCTGAACTGGAGTTTCGTTCATGCTGTCGTAGAACTCCTCCAGCACCGTCTTGATGTCATACTGGGTGTCCACTTCCACAAGGCTGAACCCTCTGTTCTTTGAAGTGTCATTCTTGTAATCACCTTTCTCCTTGAGGTATCTCCAATCTATCCTTACCATCTAGGCCGCCTTCCTTTTCTTATAGTCTTCTAATGTTCTCTTCCACATATCAATATGATCTTGTATAGCAACCTCAGTCAAAGGCTTGAACTCCTCGTCTATGACTTCCTTGCCCTGTTCTGTGTATCTAGACTCAACGAAATACCAAGTTCCTTTTGGGTTGCCAAGGTAGTCCTTTTCATTGTCTAACTTCATAAGGTACACATATTGTTCTCCTGATCTGAAACCGTTCGCTATGTATTCGGCTTCGTCCTTGTAGACCTTGTATCCACAATCCTTCTCGCCTCTGTCTCTGCCATAGTACACATTCTGGACTTCGTACATCTCGTTCTCCCTATTGTCGAAGTCTATCTTGCCACCTATGATTGAATGCCATTTTGAACTGTCGCCCAACTTGATCGCATCTGAGACCTTCTTTGGGTCTTCCCAATTCTCTATAAGGTTGAACCCAAGTCCACCCGGGTAGCCGTCCCAATGCTGGTACGATGCTATTATTCTTCCGCTCTTTTGTTTTATACCTATCCTCGCTCTAGTCGCCATTATGCCACCATCCCTTCTTTTATTTTTTGGTTCATTCTCATATATGCTCTGACAGTATCATTCTTTGGAGACTCCTCCAATTTGTTGATCTGCACCAACTCATTCTCTGCCTGCAGGAATGATCTTTCAAAGTTCACGGTCTCTGTCATCCTTCTCACATATTCAAATCTATCTGAACTGCCAAACCCCTCGCCTTCTGGCCAATCATTTAGGCTCCAAAGTTCTTCATTGGCACAACCCAACTCGTGTCTTGTTTCAACGATGCCGTCCTGTATGGCATAACTCATCAAATTAATGACAAGTCCTGTCTCGCCTGTGTAATGGGTAGATAATTCTTTTTCTAAATCTGCTTTAGAAATCTTCTCGTTGTAGTGTTGGTCTCTTTTATACATATTTTCAACTCCTTTGTTATAATTCATTATAACATGGCTGGTAATAGCGTCAACCGTGCTAGAAGTCGCAAGATTATTGACTTTTTTAAAGGTTATCACCCGCCATCACATAGAAACTTGAACTCTTACCGGTGCTATCCTCTTCCAGGGAGTAGGACTCTCCGTCATATTCTACATCACTGAACGCCTTGAATCCGTCTGCATCTGTTAGATAGATCTTCATCTTGTCCATCAGTATGCCATCTGGTCCAGTCTTAATGATGTCTGGCGTGTGCCAACTACCCTTGTTGAAATACTGTCCGAAAACATAATAATGATCCTTACAGGCCTTTGAGCCCGAATTGTAGACCTCTGAGTTGTCGATCTCCACTCCCAATGATGTGAAGTCATCGAAGTCGTGCTGGATGTCTTCTACATAACCGCCCTCGCCGTTGTCCAGGGGTTCACCGTCCTTGTTCAATTCCTCTATGTAGAGTGTCTGTCCGTTCGCGAACTCCGGTCCTGACAGTTGGCAGAAGTCGTTGTATTCGTAGAAAGGATGGGTGAACTGTGCCTTGCCTGGTACATCCTTGTTGGCGTCATCTGGATCACTCTCAACGGACACCATGTACTCCTCGAACTCTGACTGGTCCTTCTGTGCCCAATAGTCATACTGTTCCTCGGAAATCTTGCCCATAGCGACCTCTCCGCCATATCGTCCGAACGTCAGTCTGAAGTATCTAATGGGGTTCCTAATAGTGTCGATCAGTTTCTTCTTCTGTTTCAGTGTCGCCATCTAGTCCGCTCCGTGTGTGTTCATAAAGTGACCAAAGTGATCAGGCTCCCTGTCCTCGGCAGGCGTGTGGCCCAGGTAGTTGTCGCCCTCGTTGACCACTACGGGTTGTCCATCACCCTTGTCACAGACCCAACCCATAGGTCCTATCATCATTGCTTTGGCAGGTCCGTGAACCGTGTCATCGTCGGGTTGTCCACAGTACCAAACCTTGTCACCCTTCTGTATCTCGTCAAATAATTCATCTTCCCACATTATACATCCTCCTCTTCTTCATCGTTGATAAAAAACTCATTGGAGTGAGCCATGTCCGCCACGTCATCCTCTGACATATACTTCAGGCATGACATGATGACCGTGTCCTTGTCCAGGATACCTTCTTCAACCATCTCCAATATCTTGTCAGTCGCTTGTCTTGTCATTATACTTCCTCCACATCGTCATATGACCAATCACCACCTTGAGAGTGATTTTGATCCCACTCCTGTTCTTCATGATGTTCCTCGGCCAGTTTTAATGCTTCATCTTCACTGTTGGCCTCTATGTCTGCCTCCATCCAAACCTCTTTGGTTGCATAGACTCTATAAAGTTTCTTTGTCATTACACTTCCTCCCCTATGTTGATTGCTTTGCCTTTCACATACTCTGTGACATCTTCCTTCTCGGCTTCCTGTTCTGCCTCATACTCCGCCATGCTCTCCGTGATGTTGAACATCTCGTCCAGTTCAAGGCCCAGTCCATCGTTCCAGTAATCATCGTCGGACTTGTAATCGCTTGGGCTGATGCACTCGTCATCACCATTGTCCCAACATCCTGCGAAATCACATCCACCTTCGTGGTAGTACGCCTTCAAGGACACATCCAAGTTCTTCTCCGCCATGCTTGTTATGAAGTGAGTATAAGCACCAGTCGGTGGTGCCCAGGCTGAACTGAATCCAAATGATATGGTGTCATCATGCCTCTCCACACCGTAGAACTCGTTGACCTCCCACTTGGTGCACCAGTTGTCTGTTCTCCAATCGTACCAGTTATCAAAGCCTTCAACCATCGGCTGTGGCTTGTCTGCTGATGAACTGGGTGATGTCGTGTCCTCTAATTGCTTGGGCATTGGATGTAAGAATTGCAGGAATCCGATGTCGCTCTTGTCTTCTTCTTTTACAATCTTCTCTATCTTGTCTATCACAGACTTGTCGCCTGTGATAGTGATTTGATTATCGCACCAATTAGGCATTAACTGCCTCCTTGATTTGAGTTAGGTGTGATCCTGGTACATTCCATCTCTGACCTCTGTCAGTTCTTACTAGAACATATTTGATCTTGATCTTTTCAACAGTACCTTTTTCCGTGATACCGTGTCTGCCTTGGAATGACACTCTCTGACCTACTCTCAATGAGTGGGCTGATTTGAAGTGTAATTGATTTCTTCTCAATTTCACTGATGCCATTATTGATTCTAATTCATCAGCATTCATCTTGAAGATTGCTTCGTGTATGTCTATTTTCATTTGTTCAACTCCTTTTGTTAATTGCTTCATAATTCAGTATAGCATGGATGGTAATACCGTCAACCTGGTTAGAAACCGCATAGAATGGGGTGTTTTTTGACCATGACTATATCTAGTAGTTGGTCTCGGCAAGTGGCACTAGGGATAGTCGGCTTTATATTATATAATATCACCCGGTTGACCCAATCGAGATCCGTGCTAAAATGAATTATGATTAACGATACAAAGGAGTTGAACAAATGAAAATAGATTATACAGATATAGAGTATTATAAAAAAATAGATTACGAAAACAAACACGGAATGATGGTGGGCTACATAGATGGTTCGCAGAATGTCAGTGCCGTGCAGACTGGTTGGGACATCAAGCCAGAAGCATTATCAAAATTACTATTAGACAAGTACCCTACCCGGGAGGATGCGATTACAGTCGTTGATTCACCCCTGTTGGTGCCGGTGTTCAAGAAAGACGATTACTGTTATGTTGATGAGTTTGGTGACGTGATAGAATCCAACCTGTCTTGGCACAAGGAGAACATGAGAAAAGATGTTGGTCATCTGTTCCTGTTCATGAAAGGTACATGGCAATATTCAGACAATGGTATTGACTGGGAGCCAGCCAAGGAGGCGTTCGTAGACACGAGTGGTACGGCGTTCACCAACATCAGAGAAGCATTAGAAATGGAGGTCGCATAATGTCAGAACATTTGAACGAAAAAGAAGTAGACCAATTGATGGATCTGTTCAACAAGATCAAGTTGGACCTGTCAGATAACAGTTTCCCAACAAGAACAAATAGGTTGGAGGCCGTGGAGAACATGAAGCGGGTGTTAGAAATCCACAACTACGATATCAAAGACAAAGTGCCTACAGAACCTACAAAGTTCACAGACGCACGGGATCACCATGAGATAATACAGAAAGGCATAGTTAGATAATGACCGTAGGATTACAGACAAAATCAATTGAGGATATATACGAGGAGATGACGGAGTCATACAGCCTGGGAGAATACCTAGACGGGCATACCAACTACGGTGAGGATGCCTTGATGAGTCCGGACAAGTTCGCGGACAGGTTCCAACACATCTGTTTCGGTTTCGGATACAGGGAGGCCGAGATCATACCACAGAAGCATGAAATAAGAGAATGGTGCCAGGAGCACCTGGACAAATTGGAAAGCAGATTCAGATGATGAAGGATGAGGTAGAATTTAATAAAAGACATAGGAAGGCGTTAAAAGACGCTGACTCTTCATACAGAGAGAAGAAGAGGAAACAGAAACAATACAAGATGACCAAGAAGGACTGGATGGAGTTGCTGGATTTCTGGCCAATGACCATAGTGGTGCCCATCATGTTGATACTGATATTGTTCGGACCATGGATCATGTCATGATAATATCATCGATATTTGGTTTCATTCTGACCGTTGTAGGTGTGAATGAGACGGCGGTAGCAGGATACAAGATATTCACCACGGCCAATAACATACAAGAGAAGAAGGAGCAGAAACTATTGGAGGCATCTTTGCACGAAGAAGCCCAACAGATTTTAAAAGATGTAATAAGGGAGGCAGGAAAATAATGACACATGAAACACATAAACACCATTTCCAGGTGGCTGACATAGGCGACTGGGATTTGGACCAGGACAGAAGCATCGTACCCAGCATCCATTCCGCCCTAAAGCGACAGGGCATCGAGGGAGTGGTGGACGGAGACGAGATGAACACGGCTTCATTCATCGTTTGGACCTACTCACCAAGAGTGGTGGTCGAAGAGGCCTTGAAGGCCGATGGTATCGAATTAGAAGATTAACTATCTTTTAGACTTAACAATTTTAGACTTGATGGGTGTCTTGGCACCTATTCTCTTGGCCACTGACTTGCCCTTGTTCTTGGCCTGCTTGATCTGGACACCCTGCAACCTCTTTGATCCTGCCCCAGACCGTTTGGTCATGGCCAGTTTCTTGCCTGCTATGCCGGCCTTGGCCTGACGCTTCTTCCTGATCTTGGCCGACTTCTGTGGGTCTGTCTTCATGAAACAGGTGCTGGGTTTGGCCACGATGCGACCTTTCCTTGGCCCACTTGAGCATCTGAATCCCTGCTTGGGTGCCTTGCCTTTGGTACGCCTCAGGATCTGGCTCACGCCCTCCGCGATGGCGGAATGGTCCGGATGTTCCTCGATTGTGCCTTGGAAGTTTTCTGATACTATATCTTGTGGCACTACATCTTGTGTCTGATCGCCTTTGCTGGCACTAGATATTGTGGCACTAGATCCTGTATCTTTGGATTCTTTTGACGCAATGATGACTTCTGTGATCTTCATACTCGTATTTATAGACCTTACACCTAACTAAACTAAACCTTACTGATGCTTATACTGATGCTTATACTGATGCTTAAACTAAAGAACTGATAACATTTTGTTACAGGTGCTACACTCTGCACAAGATCAACTTCGTCTGGACAGTTGTGTTAAATACAGTTGCGATGAAGATATTCGAGATATACAACACGGCAGAGAACATAGGACCAGCACCGGCCAGTGCATGTAGTAGACCCGCAAAGGACCTACCTGCGTCATGGATATCGTCATGCAAGTCTCAGGGCAAGAGGAAACGTACCGGCAATCGTAGCGAGAAGATTGGTGGCAAGACCATGAAGGTCAGTGGCAAGCGGATCAAAGGTCGCAAGTATGGTGGACCAACACCGGACTACTCAAAATAATTCAACAATCCAAAGACCTAATAGCGAGCCAATAGCGAGCCATATACCTTTTCCGCCCATAACTGATTCTGTTCAGCAGTCATGTGATTGACATCACCTATTCCCCATCCATCTTTGACTCCTGCACTCTTGCTGAATTCATGCATAGATTCATCTATAAATATTCCGGTCTTTAATTGGAATCCTTGTGGTCTATCCGAAGTTTCAAAAGGCTTGAAACTCCACATTTGTACAATTTGACTTTCTACTTTGGAAAGCACGTGTTGGTCATAATATTTTAGTGAGTACTCATAGGCCATCTCATCTTTATATTGTTGGTGTAGGTATATCCAGTAATCGTCAAGGGCTTTGTACATTCTAGGATCTGCCTTGGGATCAGGTTTCACATTTAGACTCAGGGTGTAGTCCTTGTGGTATAATCTGTAAGGTTCGGTCCAACAGAAAATTGAGATGTCAGGAACTTTCCTTTTCATTATTAAATCATTGTATTGGAAAAACACACTCCAGATACTCGCACCCGATTTACCAAACCAGCGTGGCCTGTCTGTTCCTAACTTTTTTGCAAGTATATTACACCAACTGTCTTCTCTGTTGCCTGCACAGAAACTGTCTCCGAAAAATCCTATTGTCTTCATATATATGATAATTATCTACGTAGATATCCATGACAATAATATACGGAACAAAGATCGGATTTATCGGACTAGGCAAACTAGGCATGCCTTGTGCAGAAGCGGTGGCCAAGAAAGGGTTTGATGTTGCAGGATATGATATAGCACACAAAATCAGCACACACATTAATATTAAAGACAGCATCAAGTCTGTAGTGGAAGACAGAGACATAGTGTTCGTTGCAACGCCTACCCCACACGAAGATGGATACGATGGCAGGACACCGACCAGCCACAGGCCAGTGAAGGACTTTGACTACACAGCAGTAAAAAATGTCATGACCAATTGTAACAAATACATGAAACCAAACCAGACTCTCGTACTGATATCAACAGTATTACCAGGAACAACCAGAAGAGAATTCGCACCATTGATAACAAATACCAAACTGTTGTATAATCCATATCTAATCGCTATGGGCACGGTTGCAGACGACATGATCAATCCTGAGATGATAATGATAGGATCCAAGAACGGAATGGCAGGAAAGAATTGCAAGATTAGATCAGAACTTCTAGAAAGTTTCTATAACCAAGTCTGTGATAACTTTCCACGTGTAGAATTTGGAACATATGAGGAGGTTGAAAGCATGAAGATATTCTACAACACCTTTATCAGCAACAAGGTTGCATTGGTCAACATGATACAGGACGTGTCACATAAAATTGGAAACATGGATGTTGATGTGGTTACCACTGCATTAGCAAAGAGCACTAAACGTATTATCAGTTCCGCCTACATGAAAGCAGGAATGGGCGACGGGGGAGCATGCCATCCCAGGGACAACATCGCACTGCGTTGGCTAGCGAAAGAACTTGATCTAGGTTACGACATGTTCGAAAGCATCATGACAGCTCGTGAGAAGCAGGCCGAAAACATGGCAAGAGCAATACTTGAACATGGCAAGAACATCTACTTCACCAGTGACTCATATAAACCCGGAGTAAACATGCCAGATGGATCAAGTTCATTACTATTGCAACACTACGTCAAGAAGCATGGAGGACAGATTGTCAATGGATTTGACACTCCCGTGGAAGTGATTGTGAGAGTACACGAAACAGATCAGATATCAGCAGACAGTAATACAATAATTTTTGACCCATGGAGAACATACCCCAAAGCAGATAATGTCATCCACTATGGCAAGAATGATTAATGACAAACAACGATAAAAAGTTCGGCACCTTTAACAAAAAGACCCACGTCTATTATCAAACAGATGAATACGGAACACCGCTAGAGTCCCCAAGCGTTTTTTCAAACCTGTCTGAGGCAAAGGATTATTTCATGCCACCAGAATTATTAGTAATATTCAACGAATGCATGACCAATCTACAATGGGCTCTAGTAGCCGATGACAACGGAAAAAATACTAAACTCAAAGCAACATTCGATTTTGGTATAAGGGAAGACGTGTCAGATCCAAAAGAACAATGGGGAGAGCAATTCAATATAAGGAAAGCCTCTGTGCCAGGACAACCAAATGCACAGGGAGGTTATTGGAGACAAACAAATTACAGTGATCCGGACTCCTCCGAGCATCTTTTTTAATATGCATTCTATAACAGACATAGCGAAAGAGATGTATCCTGATCTGGTCATATGCAGTCTGGACGCTATCAAATACGATCAACAACTGATACAGGACACAATAGATTCGTGGAAACAAAATAACTGTCAGGTTTTGATATACTCCCTTGACAACTTCACCAATGACAGACCACACATCGAAAACATTAAATCACAGTACGAAAAATTTGCATTCACCACACCAGGAGTACACAAGGAAGACAACCATATCAGCAACGTTGATTACCTTACACGGTTTTCGTGCGGACAGACACAACCCGTGATAGATCACGAGCAAGGCAAGAAACACGATTTTGTTTTTCTCGTAGGTAAATTACATCCTCACAGAATGCACCTACTAGAATCTCTAGCCAAAAAGAATGTGCTTGATAAGACACTACTGAGTCTTCGCAATCCCGGACATGCATATGATGATCTCTTACCAAAACACAGTGCTTTGCCTGAAGAGTACGAATGGCCAGAAATAAAAGAAATAGGAGACTTTCAAGCAGGTTGGCACTCTGGTGATTCACCAATGGCCATTGCCTTTAACAAAAATATTGGAAAGGTGCACCCTAAACTGTACACAGATACTGCATATTCGATTGTATCAGAGACAAACGTGGACACAGATATCAATTATATCACCGAGAAGACCTGGACTCCCATTATGGCAGAACATTTGCTCATAGGACATGGCAACAGAGGCAACAACTATTTCCTCGAACAACTGGGATTTGTGATGTTGAATGATTATATTCCAAACTACGATGAATCTAATCACAACACAGTGGCCGATATTTGTGAAAATCTTATGCATGAATCATTCACTTCAGTCTATGAACACACCAAAAAGCAACGAAAACATAACCGTGAGCATGCCATGGATGAAATGTATTGGACAAATTACCATTCACAACAACTCAAGTCTTACCTAGGATAATAAAAGTTTATTAAGTAGTAGTATGAAAATATTTGTAACTGGTTCCAGCGGGTTTATAGGACAAACTCTTGTTAAGAAACTGGCCACAGCACACGAAGTGCATGAAATGAAAAGTGACCTAACAGAACACAAGAAAGTACAGCAGGAACTATTGGATGCCGATCCAGATATCATATTGCATCTGGCCGCTCGAACCGAAGTACAGCAAAGTTTTTATGAGCAAATAACCTTCAGTGATATCAACTACATAGGTACCGTTAACTTAATAGAGTCTGCCTCGCAACTCAAAAACTTGAAAAACTTTGTTTTCGCTAGCACGATGGAGACATACGGGTGGCAACCCATATCAGATGAAGTCAAGCATAACAAGGTACCAAAAGAACACATACTATTCGATGAGAACACCCCCACCAATCCAAATGCACCGTACGCCGTTGCCAAACTAGGTTGTGAATATTATTTAAAGTATGCTTCACGCTCATTGGACTTGCCTTACACCATCATCAGACTTACCAATTGTTACGGTAGGGACAACAATAATTTCTTTGTGACTGAACAGATCATAACCCAAATGTTGAATAACAAACATGAAATAAATCTTGGTTACGCAGAACCATATCGTAATTTTATATATATTGATGACATGATAGCCATGTGGGAATGTGTTGTAGAAAATTATGACAGGTGCATAGGCAAAACTTTCACTATAGGTCCAGAACAGGCCATCAAGATAAGAGACTATGCAGAATTAATTGCAAAGAAACTTGATTGGAAAGGTACAATCAATTGGGACACCAAGGATCCGAGACCAGGCGAGATCTATTGGTTATGCTCTAATCACAAATTGATTACAGAGACCATAGGATGGAAACCACTCACTTCGTTATCAGATGGTCTAGACAAGACAATAGAAATATGGAGGAAGAAAAATGCTGAATAATCTACAAAAGCACTGGAATAATGCCACACTGGACTATGATTTAGAAAAGTACAACTTCAGGCAATGGGCAATTGATGTGATACATGAAAAATTCCCCCAAGTAAAAGAACTAGAGAAGATACACGTAATTCTTAAACCTAATGAAATAGTAAAACTTCAACAGCACGTACAGAATGCCTGTTCTAGAAAAGGTTTCATGGAGATGTTTGATGCGTTTGTTGACGAGTACATACCTTCAAAAATTGAAAACAAGAGATATATGATTCAGAGACAGGGCACTCTGAGAGTAGTGATACCACAACAGGCCAAAGCAGGCAGGCGATTACACTTCCATCAGGGAATCTTTGTTGGCAACGGCCGTGGTTGCAGGACAATCTGGACACCACTAACCAAAGCAGAAAAGACCAACACCATGTGGATAATGGATCTTGAAAAAAGTCGTGAAGTGACAAAACAATTCATTACGGAAAAATGGGATCTGGAAAAATTCGAGGACATTTGTATTAACAATTCCAGACCAGTTGAATTAAAGCCAGGACAGAGCCATCTTTTTTTCCAAGAGCACATACACGGAAATGTCAACAACGAAGAAGGATATACCAGAGTCAGCATGGATATGAGGATACTGATCGAGGGAGAAGAGTTTGGCAGAAGATTGCCTGGAGGTTTCATGAGGATGCCGGGTGACCACAAGGCGGGAGAAGAATTCGATTACTCTGGTAAACATTTTATAACTTACGCAGGATGGAACAGTGAGTTCTGTAAGCACATACCGTTGCCAATGCAGAGAGCAACAATAGAAAACTATTGTGAACGATACAAGATACAATATTCCAGTTATGAGTTCGAGAATGAGCATTGTGATTGGCAACCAGGACTAGAGCATCATATCAAACAGAAGCCTGATGGTATTGTACTGACCAGCATGTATGCAATGACAGACGATAAAGAAAGACGTAATGAACTTTTGAACCTGGCCCTAGAGAACAGTGTTGAATTGCACTTCGCAAACGAGTTGTGTTTCCTTAAGAACAAGGAAGATCTTAATCAAATCAATAACTATTTGAATTTTGCCTTGCCAAAGAAGGACAAGCACGTGTGGGAATAGATGCCTAAGACTACCACTATAACATCTCAGATAGACGATATCAATAAACCAATTGTTGTTTTCAAAAATTTACAAGAAGCAAAGGATTGGTTTTACACTGCAAACGCACAGAAGTGTTCTGCCGAACACTGTATCAGAGTTGAATACGCATTAGTTAAAGACATTGACGGCAATTACACCAAATTGAAAAGGACAGAGGAGTGGGCATGGGATGGTTCGGCACAAGTGTATAACAATAGGAAGATTGAATTAATTTCTCTCGCAGATTGGAATACAAATGTGTATGATCACGAAACGTCGAATGATCATTTGTTCTGAGTCACAAAAAAAGGGCGATACATTTCTGCACCGCCCCTTTGAATAGATTTAATTACGCAGAGTAATTAATTACTTTTCTTCCTGATTTCTTTAATAAAGAAATGATGTTTGACTTCATAGTCAAAGCAGAGTTCTTAGGTGCAACACCTAATACTTCTACTGTAAAGTCCAAACCTTTTGATAACAACTTGTTAGTCGCTGTTTTTCTTGCAGTGTTTTTTACTGCTAGGTTTTTGAACTTGATTTTACCACCGTGTACTTCACCATTTACTTTGTAAGTTGAAGCCGGCTCCGCAAATACACCGATCTGCTTCGCTCTTGATTTGAAGTTTCTTGTGTATACAACGTATTGTGTTGAGTTTGCCATGGTTTTTGTTTCCTCTTTAGTAGATGGAAAAAGTGTATTAAACATACCTTTTAGCATATTGTTTCCTTTTCCTATTGTTGTTGTTATGGTTACGTAACTCTGGAGTTTCAATCTCTGTTATCCTACGTTCCATGTTTACAATTATATACTAGAAAGTGTATTAAGTCAACCAGTCAGAAAAGCCAGTGTTCTTGGGACTATTTGTCCTTGTAGTCTGGCACCGCAAACAGGTCTATACCCTCATCCAACAACTTATTGGTCTCTTCCTTGGTGGGTTTACCATAGAACTTCTGATCACGTTTGCCCTTGTGTGCCTTCCTGGCCTCCCGGGCGAAGTTCTTACCAACGTCCTGGTAATCTTTCTTGATCTTCTTGTTCAACTTCTGCAGTATCTGTTCCGCAGTCTCGCCCATGACGAAGTAGTCATCTGGTACTTGTTTTTTCTTCTTGGGCAGTTTCACCGAAATGGTTGCAAGTGCTTTGTCCACTGCGGTACTGTCGCACATGGGACAGTTAATCATGCCCTTGTTCTTCTGTCTCTTGTATTCATTGAGGTCTGGGAACCAACCCTCGAACTCGTGTTCGCATCTGCATCTCATTTGATATTTGATCATAATATTATTTACATTATATACTTGACTTGATGAAGTGTCTACTATAATATACGAGTATGGCAATAAATGTTTCAGGATACACAAAAGGCAAACCCAAGAAGACTTCCCAAGGCAAGAACAA
>Ga0233444_10004163_pt1 | contig 13953 bp, 9 predicted proteins | sample SI_124_October20_6_FD_182792 | JGI IMG/M metagenome (GOLD analysis project Ga0233444, IMG submission 182792) | Seawater microbial communities from Saanich Inlet, British Columbia, Canada - SI_124_October2016_10_MG | ecosystem: Environmental > Aquatic > Marine > Inlet | place: Canada: British...
CATTTAAAAATGTTTGGAAATCTTTAATCATAGAGTATATATCTATGAAGGAAATACTTCTATTGTTCTTTCTTCTCTAACTAGTTCTGCCCACTTGCCTTCGTATCTTGTGCCCTTAACGATGTGGTTATCAACCCAGTGATAATTGCCGCCTCTTGGTTTACCCATTAATAGGCCGTGGTATTTAAATCCATGTTTATTTAGCCATGTTTCTGTAATATCTCTCACATCTTCAGTTCTTGAAGTAAAGAAAGTAATTACATGGCCTTCGTCATACCATTTGTTTAAAGTCTCTACAGATCCTTCGTATGGTAGAACTACTGACATTCTTTCTGGTTCTTCGTTTGGTACATCATCAGTAATTGTACCGTCAATATCAATTAAATAATTCTTACAACCGTTTTTTAATACCGGAGAGACTAAGTGTCCGTCATCTCCTACGATCTTATTAAATGTTATTTCTTTTTTCATTTGTTTTTAAATGTTAAGGGTTATCATGTGTTCTAATAAACGATACTATAATATATCTCTTGCCCATCGTAATAGGTCTTGCTCCGTGTCTATGTGTTACCATTCCAGGATGTAAAGAAGCTGTACCAACCACCTCAGGGTTAATTAGCTTTTGGTATTTAGGAAACCAAGTCCCACCACCACTAAATTCATCATTTAATTTTATTACTAATGTTAAATGACTTCTATCATGGTGTAACGAAAGATGTGATTGTCTCTCGGTTGTATATCTTGCCATGAAGTTTTCATTTGAGAATGCATCCCAAGATTTACCTTCTAAATTCCATAAGTGAATTGATAGAGGTCTAATAACTTCATCTAATACTTTATTGTAAATATCGTCTAATCCAAGTTCTGGTAATAAGACATCATTGGTAGGATAAAATTCATGGCGATCCTCAGTCCACTCGTCTTTAGATTCTGCTAGTGCAATTGCCTCTTTACAGAATTTAGGAGTAAATAGTGGTAATTCATAAATGTTATCTCCTAGGTCGTCAACCATTAAATCCCACTCGCCTTTAGCTACTGATAAGTTTAAGTATTTTAATTTCCATGCATCCCAATCAGAATCATCTAGTATTTCATAATAAGGTGTATTCTCTTCTTCCTGGATTATGCTCTTTACTGGATCTTCTACACTAATTAGTTTTGGAATTTTAGTAGCAATAGCCTCCATTCCTGGTGCAAATGCATTTTGAATATTTTTATCATTAAGATAAGGATAACACAATGCACTTAAATATGCACTAATTGGAACTACATTATTTTTTAATCCACCGGATAATAATAAGTTTGCAGTTGTTGCTTTGTTAAGCATATACGCTGAGATATTTCCCATTGTTTGTGGCCTAACCCAATTGCTATCAATTTTAACTAATTCATTTTCTGTCATGTCATCTCTATTGAGAATCGCAATATCCCATCTTACTAAATCGCCTGGTAGTTCTAAAGCAGACATAGACGTATTACAAATAAATGAATCTGTTAGAATAAGGATTCTATCCTTGCCGTCAAAAACGATCTTTTCCCAAACTAGTCTATTTGTAATTGCTTCGTTAATCTCATCTTGTGATATTGTGTTTGAACTTAATGTTGCATATCCTTCTGGTAAACCCCCAGAAAAATCATTTACATTAACTATTTCAAACCCAGTATCTTCAATAAAATTACATGTATTTAGTTTTGAGATAATTTCATCTTGCCTTTGGCTAGAAGCATCTCCATAATTAATAACATAGATTTTTCCTATTTCCATAATTTTGGTATTTTATTTTCTATAAAGTTAAACCATTGAGAGGTAGCACTATCCCATGAGAATAGTTTTACACGCTCTTTAGCTTCTCGTATTGTTTTTCTTTTAATATCTATATCAATAGCTCCTAAAGTTTCTACCACCATTTTAAACATTGTTTCATAAGGTAGTTCTGCTGGAATGATTATTCCATCACGGACAACTTCTTTTAATGCAGCTTGATTTGAGCATATTGGCACTACACCTGAGGCCATCATCTCCAAAGCTGTAATACAAAATGTTTCTTCATATTTAGTTACATACGGCCAATATGTGGCCCTCTGCATTGCTATATGCAATTCAGATTGAGATACACTTCCCATCTCAGTAACTCCTAGATCTTTAGTATCTTTAAGTTTATCTAGCACTCCATGGATATTATACCATCCCTCTTTATGTGGATCAGAATATGCTGGATAATATATGTCTAATGTAGCACATGGTAAAACTTCTTTTATGCTAGGCCAATATGTTAGTAATTCGACTAGGCCTCTATCAACAGCAGATGACCATATAAACTTACATGGATCTTTTTTAGTTTTAGCTTTAAAGTTTTCTAAATTAATACCATTCGGCATTACCTCTAAAGTACCTTTAAAATCTTTAGTTAATATATTCTCTTTAATAGTATTGACAGCCCATTGAGATGGTGCACAAATAGTATCAACTGTATTTAATAGTTCGGTGTGGTTTTCTAATGAATCACCTTCATAATAATCATAGTACTCTGTGTTATGCATCCAAAACATTTTAAACGCATTTGATTGATTAGCGTCTTGTGCATATTTTACAAAGTTAATATAGTTAACCCCTACTATAGTTTTAAAATGATTTGGGATTTTAGAGTATTTGTCTTGGAAGTTTTTAATATCAATCCATTCTACACCGTTAACGTTAGAATTATTAACAGTTCCTGCAACAGTAACTTCATGTCCATATCTTGTCAAGCCTTCTGCAATATTAATTACAGCAATTTCTGTACCACCTAATCCCTTTGTGGTATTACCATCCCATGTGTAGGATGTATAGCCTATCCAAAATAGTATCTTCATATATTATCTGTAATGAGCGCCGCCGACCCAAAGAACAAGAGATCTTCTAGTACCTTTAGTAACTTTACTTACTCTATGCATCATATAACTTGGAAATACAACAGTAACTCCTTTTCCACGAGGACATGTGTGTGCTGTTGATAGAATTCCATTGCCATCACCACCTCCACTTAGCTGAAGATCACCGCCTTCATATTCTGAATCATCGGATAGTTGTAATGTTATAGAAACTTTTCTTTTACTAGCTAATTCTCCAGGGCCAATATCTTGATGCCAATCATAATGTCCATTTTCATTAGCATAATATTCTGTATATTGAATATTTTCATCTGCTGAAATTAAATCAAAGCCCCAAGTCTCCTCATTAGCTTCTTGTGCCATTTCAATCATTCTTTGGTATAGCCAATCCCATTCTTGTGTTTGTGGAATCCATTTTACCATAGAAGATCTAACACCGTTTGGATTTTCATCGGGCACACTATTACCATCTGAATCTAATGTAGTTGCTCTTTCTATAGGTAATTCTGATGCGATTTTAATTACGCGTTCCACCTCTTGTTTACTAAGACCTTCTTGAAACCAATACCATTGTTGTGGATCGTTTTCCTTTTGGTTAAATATGTATGATTTCATTAACGTGAATGTTTACATGTTATACAATTAAAAGTTAAATTGTTTACATATTATTTATCACTGTTTTTTAGAGCGGTTCCTGAAACCTTTTCTAGAAGAGTGCATATAAGTTATGTCTTTAACCCTAAAGCCAGATTAGTCCCCCGGGATGATGCTATCAATCTTAAATAGTTCAGTACTTAAAGCTTCCGCATGGATTTCCCAGGGTCTTTCTTTCCATGGAAGATCCCAAGTATAAATGCTATCCTGCCAGCGAACTAAGTCTCCAGGTAAATCTTCCAGCAAATTATAGTGAAATTGATACACATGGATTAACTCATGCATTAAGACTCTTTGGGTTTCTTCTAATGATAGGCCTCTACTAAGTTGAATAAAAAATATGTCGTCTTTGACTTCTGTAGTTAATCCAATAATACGTGGGTTAAGTGGCGCCCATTTTACATTTATATAAGCTGATTTATATGGCGCCCTTTTTAAAGAGTCGTTTACAAAATCTACTAGACTTTTATTTCTAAGTACTTGGTTTAATGTAAATCTTTTAAAGGTAGGAACTATATAATTACTTTGCATCGGTTTATTTTCTTCAAATATATGTGAGAAGAAAAGTGATAAACCTAATACAATTAATAATAGTCTACGCAAATTAAAAGGTGTGTTTTAGAATATATCTATCCTAGTACCTTTACTTAAGAATCTGTAATAGTGGCTGTCATGCTTATTGCAGGTAGCGCTTTACCAAAAGAATCATTACCGCCAAGAAATGTCATTGTAATAGTCTCATCTCCTTCAACTAAACTATCCTTTACATATATCATTTTTATAGTGGCTGTACCAGCATTAACACAAAACTGACCGAATGCACTTCCTAATTCTGCTTCAGCTTCAGGAATTACAGTAAAGCCTTTTGATGGATCGGCTACTACTAATCTTGATAGATTGTTTTCCTCTTCTACTCCGGCAATATCTAAATGGTTAAAAGTTCCAGTAAGTTTAAACTGTGTTGTTAATCCTTCCGGTAAATTAGTTCCATTTAAAGTCCATGTTACTTCAGTTCCCTCAGCAGCATTAACAGGAGTTGCAGTAATAGAATCTATTGTATATTGATCGCTCGGTAATTGTGGCATTGGCCCTGAATATATTGCAGGGTAAGTTTCTAGTGGCATACTTAATTGAGTTTTAATATTATCAGCTTTAACATTTAATTCATTAAGAGCATCTAAACATAGTACTTGCAAAGCCTCGTAATCCACCCAATAATAATCTTCAGCTTCATACTGAGCCCAGTCCTCGTCCATTACCTTTACTAATGAAGGTTCAATAGCCATAAGTTCTTGTGCGATTAAACCCACCTGTCTAATAGGGGTTCCACCTTCTTCAACTTGACCATATCCAAAAGATTGTCCCAACTCATTGAAATAGAAATAGTATGACTCTAATTGTCTTACCTTTGCTAAGGCAGATCCAACAGGCCCATCGTGGTTTACAAATCTAGGATCTCCAGCCCACTTTCTATTTCCTATATAACTAAACTTCATTATTTATGTTTCTTTTTTATTTGTTTTTCTATTCCATCATCATTAAACACATGTCGTCTCCACTTCTGTCTCGATTGATGGTTATATAACTATGTTGCGCTGTTGGATATGTTGATGAACAAAACAGTAAAGTACCTCTAGCATCAACGTATGTAGATCGACTCCTCATTCCAGAAGTGTAGTATACGTAACCACCATAATATGCACTCGCTTGATACGCGTATTCAGATTTTCCGCCGGCAGGTCCTGTCGGTCCTGTTGCACCAGTCTCACCTTTTTGACCTTTAGTACCTGTACCACCAGTAGAACCTCCACTAGCATTTACACCTTTAGGTCCTGCTGCACCAGTTGCACCGGCAGGGCCAGTATCACCTGGGGCACCTTGAGGTCCAGTATAACTTGTACCCGGAGGGCCAGGAGCACCAGTATCACCTGTTGCACCTTGAGGTCCAGTATAACTTGTACCCGGGCCTCCAGTTCCACCAGTTGCACCTGGGGCACCTTTAGCACCTACAATTGCAGTACCTACAGGACCGGTTGCACCAATATCACCTGTTGCACCTTTAGCTCCAGTATAATTAGTACCTGGGGCACCAGTATCACCTGTTACACCTTTAGGTCCTTGTGCTCCAGTTGGTCCAAGATCACCTGTTGCACCTTTAGGTCCTTGAGTTGCAGTACCAGCATCACCAGTTGCACCAGTTGCACCGGTAGCGCCAGTATCACCGACACCACCAGAATAGTTAGTACCTGGGGCACCAATATCTCCTATTTGACCTTTAAATCCTCTATCACCAGTTGGTTGTGAGCCTTTATCACCACCGCCACCTTGTGCGCCTTGTGCGCCAGTTGCTCCTTTTAAACCAGTTGGAGAATCACCCCATCCACCTTGAGCACCTGTAACACCTTTAAGTCCTTTATCACCAGTTGGCTGATACCCTTTAGCTCCAGTGCTACCTTTAAGACCTTGGGGTCCTTTATCACCAGTTGGCTGATACCCTTTAGCTCCAGTGCTACCTTTTTTACCTTGAGGTCCTTTATCACCAGTTGGTTGTAAACCTTTTCCACCACCGCTACCTTGTGTACCAGTTACTCCTTTTAAACCTTTATCACCAGTTGGCTGATACCCTTTTAAACCTGTTGCACCTTTTTGACCTTGAGGTCCTTTAGCACCTTGTGGACTTGCACCTACGTCACCGTAAGCTCCTTTATTACCTTTAGCGCCTTTTGTTCCAGTTGGTTGATAACCTTTAACTCCTTTATTACCTTTTTGGCCTTCATCACCGATGGCTCCTTTAGCACCTTTTGGAGAAGGACCTACAATACCTTTAAGGCCTTTATCACCTGTTGCTCCTTTATTTCCTTTTGGAGAAGCACCTTGAAGACCTTTATCGCCCTGTACTCCTGTGATACCTTTAGCTCCTATTGGAGATGCACCACCGCCACCACCTGATCCGGTAATACCTTTAGCACCTTTTGCTCCTTTTGGAGAATCTCCAGTACCACCTTGGTTACCTGTGATACCTTTAAGTCCTTTATCACCAGTTGGTTGGAAACCCTTTTGACCCTGTTCTCCTAAAATACCTTTACTACCAGTAGCTCCTTTTAATCCTTCCGGACTATCACCAATTCCACCGGTTTTACCTTTATCACCCTGAGGTCCTTTATTACCAGTTGGGGAATCACCGATTCCACCTTGGTTACCTTTAGCACCTTTAAGTCCTTTATCACCAGTTGGTGATGCACCTTTAGCTCCAGTAGAACCTATGTCTCCGACAGCACCTTTATTACCTTTAGTACCTTTTGGACTATCTCCTGTTTGACCTATTGGGCCTTTCTCACCTAGTGCACCTTTAGTACCTTTTGGACTATCACCAATTCCACCGGTTTTACCTTTATCACCTTGAGGTCCTTTATTACCCTGTGGGCTATCACCAATTCCACCGCCAGAACCTACAGCTCCTTTAGCACCTTTTGGACTAGCACCTATAATACCTACTGCACCTTTTCTACCCTTTTGGCCTTCGTCACCTCTGCCACCTTGGCTACCTTTTGATCCTTGATCTCCAACTCCCCCAGTATTACCTTTTTGACCCTTGTCGCCAGCTGGGCTAGTTCCTACGATACCTTTACTACCTTTTGGACTATCACCTACAGCTCCTTTATCACCTATTAGAGCTAAACTTGTAACTTTGCTTGCAATACCTTTATCACCAAGAATACCTTTGGCTCCTTTAACTCCTTTTGCACCACCGACGCCAGAATTACCTGTATCACCTGTTTGACCCTTTGTACCTTTTGCACCAACTCTAACTTGACTAAAATTAATATTTTCAACACTAGAGTTAATTTTATATAAAGATGAATCAAAATAAAGTGTTTTACCTGTACCTACATTAACTGATCTAACAAGAGCTCCATCCATAATGTAATTAATTACACCACCGACATATTGAATTACAAATATAGAATCTGCAGTGTAATTACCCATAACACCTATGTTAGTGCCATTCTCATAAATCCTAGCGCTATCTCTCAAATACCAACTATAATCTATAGTATTATATGAATCATTGCTTGCAGGGTCTGTAGTAAGCCCTGCCATGATATACTTGTTATGTTCACTTACTTGAAATGATAGTGTACTGTCTCCGGTAATACCAGTTGCACCACGGCCTGAACCATTCCAACTGTTATCATTACCTGTACCATCTTTTGTGACACTCCATATTACATTAGTTAGAGCACCAGTAGAAGTACTTACTGACATGCCAGGACCAGATGCTGTAATTGAGTGTTCACCATAAGTTGAACCCTTGTCTCCACCTGAACCAGACACACCTTTAATACCTAGTTCACCTTTAACACCTTTATCACCAATTCCGCCCTTGATACCCTTGATACCCTTGATACCTTTAATACCTTTTTGGCCTTTTTCTCCAATGCCTGGTTTTAATCCCTTTTGACCTACGTCCGGATCTTCACCATCATGTCCCTTTTCACCTTGCAAATATGCGAAGTGATCTGGGTGCATGTTATCGGTAGTAAAAGCCGGGTTACCAGCGATTAATATTTTTTTATAGTCAGCCATTGTGTTTGCTTTCGTCTATTATTAACTACCTAATTGGTTTTCAATTGCGGTTATCTTATTATCTAAATCCTTTATCGCTTCAATTAATACTGGCGATAATCTTGAGTAATCCACACCTAATATAGTATCGTATCCAGGTACTTGTTCTGGTAATGGGAATACTAAGTCTGGGAATTGTGCCTGTACTTCTTGTGCAACTAAACCATACATAGGTGCATTAGCCGGTAGACCAATTTGTTGACCTAAATCATTTGCACTCCATACAACACCTCTCATAGCTTTTACCTTATTAAGAGTATTACCAATTGGTCCTTCGATAGTTTTAATTCTGCTATCCGAAGCTCCTGAAGGTCCAGTCGGTCCAGTTGCACCTTTTTGTCCTTTAACACCTTGTGGTCCAGTCGGTCCTTGACTTGAACTACCAGCAGGTCCAGTCGGTCCAGTTGCACCTTTTTGTCCTGTCGGTCCAGTGTTACCTTTAGGTCCTGTTGTTCCTGTGGCATTACTACCTTTAGGTCCAGTTGGTCCAGTATTACCTTTAAGTCCAGTTGGTCCAACTGCATTACTACCTTTAGGGCCAGTTGCACCTGGTTCTCCTTTTTGACCTTGTGGTCCTATGGCATTACTACCTTTAGGTCCAACTTCACCCTTTTGTCCTTTAACACCTGCAACACCCGTGGCATTACTACCTTTAGGTCCAGTGTTACCTTTAAGACCTTGTCCACCGCCAGAACCTTGGCCACCAGTATTACCTTTAAGACCGGTCGCTCCAACTGCATTACTACCTTTAGGTCCTTTAGCACCTTGAGGTCCTTTAGCACCTGTTGCACCTTTAATACCTGTGGCATTACTACCTTTAGGTCCAACTTCACCCTTTTGTCCTTGACCACCTTGAGGTCCTTTAGCACCAGCAGCACCAGTTGGTCCTTTTAAACCTGTTGCACCTTTTTGTCCAGCACCACCTTGCGAACCTTGTGGTCCAGTTGGTCCTTTTAAACCAGTATCTCCTTTAGGTCCTTGTAAACCAGTTGGTCCTTTTGCTCCAGTAGCACCTCTATCACCAGTTGCACCTTGTGGTCCTTGTAAACCAGTTGGTCCTTTTGCTCCAGTAACACCTCTATCACCAGTTCCACCTTGTGGTCCTTGTAAACCAGTTGGTCCTTTTGATCCTGTTGCTCCAGTTGGTCCTTTTAAACCAATATCTCCTTTAGGTCCTTGTGCTCCAGTTGGTCCTTTTGCTCCAGTAACACCTCTATCACCAGTTGCTCCAGTTGGTCCTTTTAAACCAGTTCCACCAGTAGATCCAATTTCACCTTTTTGTCCTTTTTGACCAGCATCTCCTTGTGCTCCTTGTGGTCCCTGTGCTCCAGTAATACCTCTATCACCAGTCGCTCCGTAAGTTCCTTTTTGTCCTTTATCTCCTTGACCGCCTTGTGGTCCTGTTGCACCTTGTGGTCCTTGTAATCCAGTTTGACCTTTTTGACCACCAGCACCTTGTGGTCCGGTTGGTCCTTGTAAACCAGTTATACCTTTTAAACCTCGTGGTCCAACTTCACCTTTAGCACCGGTTGGGCCGGTTGGTCCTTTTAAACCAGTATCTCCTGTTGGTCCTTGTAAACCAGTTGGTCCGGTTACACCTTTTAAACCAGTATCTCCTTTAGGTCCTTGTAAACCAGTTGGTCCCTTTGCACCGGTTACACCGATTTCACCCTTCTGACCTTTACTACCTTGACCACCGCCACTACCTTGAGCACCAGTTGGTCCAGTTGGTCCTTTTAAACCAGTTCCACCCTGTGGTCCTTTTAAACCAGTTGCACCTTGTGGTCCGGTTATACCTTTTAAACCAGTATCTCCTTTAGGTCCTTGTAAACCAGTTTGACCTTTATCACCAACACCACCGCCACTACCTTGAGCACCTTTTTGTCCTTTATCACCAGCACCGCCTTGTAAACCTTGCGGTCCAGTTTGACCTTTTTGACCTTGAGGTCCTAGTTGTCCTTTATCTCCTTGTGCTCCTTGTGGTCCAGTTGGTCCTTTTAAACCAGTTCCACCTTGTGGTCCTTTTAAACCAATTACACCTTGTGGTCCAGTTGCACCTTTTGCTCCAGTAACACCTTGATCTCCTTTAGGTCCTTGTGGTCCGGTTGCACCCTTTTCTCCTTGATCACCAGTTATTCCGAATGTTCCTTTTTCACCTTTAGCTCCAGCACCACCTTGCGAACCAGTTGGTCCTTTTAAACCCTGGTCTCCATAAGTTCCCTTTTCTCCTTTTTGACCAGCAACTCCTTGATCTCCTTGTGCTCCTTGTGGTCCAGTTGGTCCTTTTAAACCAACATCACCTTTAGAACCAGCAGGTCCTTCAGGTCCAATTTCACCTTTAGCACCAACATCACCGCCAGGGCCTTGAGGTCCTTTCAGACCTTGTGTTCCATAAGTTCCCTTTTCTCCTTTAGCACCAGCAGGTCCAGTTGCTCCAGTATTACCGATAGGCCCTTTAGTACCCTGAGGTCCAAGTTCTCCTTTTTGACCTTGAGGTCCAACGGGTCCTAAGACACCCTTTTCTCCAAGATCACCTTGATCACCTTGTAAACCCTGAGTTCCTAAAGTTCCCTTTTGTCCTTTATCACCGTCACCACCTTTCTGACCTTTTTGGCCCTTTTGACCTTTGTCACCCTTCATTGCACTATATGCAGTAGGGTCAAAATTACCCGCATGGAGTATTATATGTCCTTGAATAGTGGCACCTGCCTTTAAATTCGCCATGTGTTAGTTTCTTGTTTTTGTACTTATTTTATATATCAGTTTCATTATACTTCTGTAAAATCCCAGAAGTGTGCATCACCTCCGGCGTTTAAATTCATTGGGTCTATTTCTGTTAAAAACGGAAATAGAGCTTCATGCCAAATGCTTTGGTCTTGATAAACTTCAGTTCTAATTGCAGGATTTACTCTGTTCACTGCTTCTGTCATTTGAGCTATTCTTGCGTCTACTCCTTGAGTAATTCCATGTTGAATATCTACAATTTGTCTTGCCGGATTAAATCCACTACCAAATTCATATTCACCAGCCCATTGACCAAAATAATTATCATGCCATTCAGTTACTTGTGTAGCATCCATCCAATGTGGTAAATAGAATATAGTAAACAATCTCCATTGTCCATGCTCGCCATCATACGGCTCAAATGGATAATCGGAAATACTAGGACCTGTTATTTTAGTTCCCGCAGCATATTGAGTTCCATTATATCCTTTTAATATATCATTAGCAGATGTTACTAAAGATATTCTACCTGGAGCTTGAGCTGAACCTAATGTAGTAAAGTCTCTTACTCTAAGCCAACATCCTGCAACATATAATTTATTAGAATCTACCTTTATCCCACTACCAGGTTCCCAACCAAGAGATTGTTCAAATGATTGATTTGTCGTTGATTCTCTAACTTCTGTTATACATACTCCTGTTGTTTGGCTGGTTGAGTTAACTCTATATTCTCCAAAACGAATTTCATTATGTGCTCCTAAACCAGATGCACCTATACTACCACCATTGTAAAAATGATTTTGCCATTGAGTGTTTCCACTATTAGGCATATTTAATGGGTATGTATAGTTTGTATTAGCTAAATTTCTTTTGCCATCATGAAATACTTTAAATACTTCTCCTTTAGCAATGTCAAAATCTACAGGGCCTTCAGTTACGTTTAACGCATTGATATGCCATTTATGTACTGCAACATCTCTTTCTTGATCTGGATTAAAACCAGCTTTATATACTTCTAAATTTCTACCATGTACATTATCGTAAGGAGCACCTGCGCCTGCGCCACTACCGGCAGTTGCAAATATGTCTATCTCTAAAGAGCCTGAACCTACATTACTTTGTCTTGTATGTAAGAACTCATATTTTTTAAATACATCAACAGATTCCATAACATAAGAATATGTAGTACCACCATCTAATAAATTAATCTTCATAAAACCACCCCAGTGTGCAGCTCCACCATCTACTTTATTAAATACAGTAATACGTAGTTTTTCATCTTTTAAAACTCTGTCTTTTCCGGCACTATCCCATGGGACAGTTTTTGAAGCTATAGTACCACTAGTTAATCCAGTATATGAGAATGTTCCGGCACCAGTACCTGATGAAAGATCTTCGCCATAACCAGCATGTCCCACAGTGCTCTCTGTATGTTCAATTACTAATTGTACATTAGCATTAGCAGCAACACTACTTTTTCCTTGTAATGATTCTGATAATGTTCCTATATCATTAATGTTAGTAATAACTGTTGCGTAACTCCAGTTTTCAGAAGAACCTGTGACATTTTTAGTCATTCTCCAAGATCTAAATTCTATGAATTGGTTAAGCCAATCTGGATTGTAGTGTATGTTACCAGTGTTAACAATTACAATAACACATTTTTGAGATGCATCATACCAAGTCTTTAATTGTTCAGCACCACTAGTTAAATTTTCATTTTCACATCTTACAAATTCATAATCAGCTAAACGAATTCCAGGTGAAGCAGTATTACCATTATATGCATTTCTATCATCGAAATAATCAAATTTTAAACAATGGAAACCATCGGCTAATATATGAGTATCTTTATATGACTTTGCATTAAATTCTAAGTAACCTTTAGATACTAAATTACTAGTATCAACAACAACACTATTACCAGAGTAATATCCACTACCTGACTTATCATTTGGTACCCATCTAATATATGCGTCATTGACCGCAGCATTTCGGCCCATGCCTTGTGCTGTAATCATAGTATCGGTATAACTACCGCCTACAGATATATTATCGTGAGATGCCTTTCTAAGTTTGTTTAAATCTAAGCTCATATTATCCTATTATCTTTGATTAAAATGTAAATCTCATTGTTGAGCCATCACTAGTTATTTCTCCACCACTTCTAAATAAGTATTCTGGTGAATTAACTAAGGTTCCAACATATAGCTTTCCATCCGTAGTCAAAGACATAGCACCCGCAGAAGCAGCTTGATTTTCATACTGCCATTTCCAACCTCTAGCGGCTGTATTGGTCATTTGGAATGTCATAGCATAGTCATTTAAATAACCATACGTTTGAGCAGATACCATACCAATACCATAAGATGCAGAGTTACCCCACATTCTATATTTAGCAGCATTGTTTCCAGATGCCGCAGCAAATTGAGTTGGACCTGCTAATGAACTTCCATCGAATGTCGCGTTGGTTTCAGCGTTAGCCTGACCTTGTACTCCAGTTGATGTTAATATTCTATTATTAGAAAGATTCGTTATAGTTGCTGTACCTGAACTACCAGATGAACCAGATGTTCCTGAGTTACCAGATGAACCAGATGTTCCTGAGTTACCAGATGAACCAGATGTTCCTGAACTACCTGAAGTTCCACTTGAACCAGAAGTTCCGCTTGAACCAGATGTTCCAGATGAACCAGATGTTCCTGAGTTACCAGATGAACCAGATGTTCCACTTGAACCACTTGTTCCTGAGCTACCTGAAGTTCCTGAGCTACCATCTAAGTCTCTTACTTCTTCCCAATCACTTCCGTTCCATTGATACACTTTACCGTCTGCAGTATAACCTAATTGATTTCTAAATTCACCTGTACCTAGACCTGCTAAGTTAGTTCCTGATTTAGCACCTGAATATCCAGATGAACCAGATGTTCCGCTTGAGCCAGATGTTCCACTTGAACCAGAAGTTCCTGAAGAACCAGATGTTCCGCTTGAACCAGATGTTCCAGAATTACCTGAAGAACCACTTGTACCATCTGAACCGCTCGTTCCACTTGAACCAGATGTTCCACTTGAACCAGA
>Ga0233444_10004164_pt1 | contig 13952 bp, 11 predicted proteins | sample SI_124_October20_6_FD_182792 | JGI IMG/M metagenome (GOLD analysis project Ga0233444, IMG submission 182792) | Seawater microbial communities from Saanich Inlet, British Columbia, Canada - SI_124_October2016_10_MG | ecosystem: Environmental > Aquatic > Marine > Inlet | place: Canada: British...
ATATTAAATAATTTTATAATAATAAGAGTAATTTTATTTTAAGCAACTTTAATCAAGATTATTTTATTTGAATAGTTCCTTAAAATTCTGTTACTTTGCATGCTCAAAATCACGACTTAAATAAATACTTTAGATGATGACTAACGATCTATTTGATAGAATTAAAGCAGACAAAGGTCCACTTGGAAATTGGGCAGATATAGCAGAAGGATATTATGTTTTTCCTAAGTTAGAGGGACCAATATCTAATCGTATGTCTTTCAATGGAAAGAAGGTGATAACTTGGAGTGTTAATGATTATTTAGGATTGGCAAATCATCCTGAAGTTTTAAAAGTAGACGGAGAAGCAGCCATAGAACACGGTATGGCCTATCCTATGGGAGCTAGAATGATGTCTGGTCATACCAAATTTCATGAACAGTTAGAAAGTGAGTGTGCTGAGTTTGTAGGTAAAGAAAAAGCTTATTTGCTAAACTTTGGTTATCAAGGTATTATGTCTGCAATTGATGCCTTAGTAAGTAAGAATGATATCATTGTTTATGATGTAGATACTCATGCTTGTATTATAGATGGTGTTCGTTTACACCCTGGCAAACGTTTTGTATATAGACACAATGATATGGAGAGTTTTGAAAAAAACATGAAAAGAGCAGTTAGGATGGCTGAAAAAACAGGTGGAGGAATTTTAGCAATTTCTGAAGGTGTTTTTGGAATGAGAGGCGAGCAAGGACGTTTAAAGGAAATAGTAGCGCTCAAGAAAAAATATAATTTTAGATTATTAGTTGATGATGCTCATGGCTTTGGAACTCTAGGAGATGGAGGTAGAGGAACTGGTTATGAACAAGGTGTTCAAAATGAAATCGATGTTTATTTTGCAACTTTTGCTAAATCTATGGCAGGTATAGGTGCTTTTTTGGCCGGTGATAAAGATGTAATTCAATTTTTACAATATAATATGCGTTCGCAAACTTTTGCAAAAACATTGCCAATGGCAATGGTAAAAGGAGCATTAAAGCGATTAGATATGATCCGTACGATGCCAGAGTTAAAAGATAAACTTTGGGAAAACACTAATTCACTTCAATCAGGTTTACGCTCTGCTGGGTTTGATTTGGGAACAACTCAAACATGTATCACCCCAGTTTTTTTAAAAGGAGACGTTCCTGAAGCAATGGCTTTAGTTCATGATTTAAGAGAGAATCACGGGGTATTTTGTTCTATAGTAGTTTACCCAGTAATACCAAAAGGGTTAATAATATTACGTTTAATTCCTACTGCAACGCATACACAAGAGGATATTGATGAAACTATTGTTGCATTTTCTGCAATTAGGGATTTATTAGAAAACGGAACTTACAAAAAGATTGCAGCTTCAATGATAGAAGCATAATTTCTTAAAAAAATAATTTTAACATAAAAAAAACCATCAATTATGATGGTTTTTTTTATAAGTAAAGTTTAGTTTTATCTTCTTTCTCTTCGTTTTCTTCCAAATCCACTAGGCTTTCTATCGCTACTAGAATTTCTATCTGGTCTGTCACCGCCACTTCTAGAAGAACTCCTTCCTCTATTACCACCTTCATTTCTTCTTTCACCAGAGAATCCTTCAGAACTTCTTCTTTTTCCAAATCCACCACCATCTTTTTTTCCGAAAGGTTTTCTACCACGTCTTCCTCCGCCACCGCCGCGTTCTTTTTTAGTAATTTCAATATTTACACCTCTACCACTAAATTCTGGTTGATTGTTAGAAAAAGTACTTAATGTTTCTTCTTCAAATTTCTTGTCTATTTCAAAGAAAGAGAAGGTATCTAAAATATCAATGGCTCCTATTTCTATATTATCTGTAATTTTTTGATCGTTAATTAATCCAATTAATTTAGCGGGGTTTAAACTGTCTTTACGACCAATATTTATAAAGAAACGGGTCATGTTTTCATCCACAGATCGTCCACCTCTAGAATTATCTCTACTAGATAAATCATTTAAATCCTTAGCATTCTCATAATAAGATAAAAATGAATTAAATTCTAATGAGACAAATTTTTGTATTAATTCTTCCCTTGTTAAGCCTTCTAACTTTTCATAAATACTTGGCAGAAACTCTACAATTTCACTTTCTTTCACCTCAATAGCATTAACTTTATCAATTAAATGCATTAATTGGTTTTGGCAAATTTCTTTACCACTTGGAACTTTACCAAGAATAAACTTTTGTTTGATAATACGTTCTATAGCGCCAATTCTTCCTTTCTCTTTGTTACTAACTAATGCAATAGAAATTCCTGTTTTTCCAGCCCTACCAGTTCTTCCACTTCTGTGTGTGTAGTTTTCTATTTGATCTGGTAGTTTATGATTGATTACATGGGTAAGACTATTTACATCTAAACCTCTTGCAGCAACATCTGTAGCTACTAATATTTGCACAGTTTTCTTTCTAAATTTACCCATTACAGAATCACGTTGCCCTTGAGATAACTCTCCGTGCAATGCATCAGCATTGTATCCATCTTTGATTAAATGATCTGCTACTTCTTGTGTTTCACGTCTAGTTCTACAAAAAATGATAGCATAAATATCTGGATTTAAATCAGCAATCCTTTTTAGAGCTTGATAGCGTGTTCTTTCTGAAACTAAATAATATTCATGGCTTACGTTATCTGAACCTGTGTTTTTTTGACCAGAAGTTATTTCAACAGGTTTAGTCATATAATTTTTTGCTATGGCTTCAACTTCTCTAGGAAAGGTAGCAGAAAATAATAAAGTTTGTTTAGTTTCAGGTGTAGCTTCTAAGACTTTATCCAATTCATCTTTAAATCCCATATTAAGCATTTCATCAGCTTCATCGAGAACTAACCATTCTATATTGCCAAGTTTTAAAGCTCTTCTGTTTATTAAATCTACAGTTCTTCCTGGTGTACCAACAACAATTTGCGCTCCTTTTTTGAGGCCTCTAATTTGTTCTTCAATATTTGCTCCACCGTAAACAGTAATTACTTTTATATTAGGCATATGTTTTGCAAATTCTTTTATATTGTTTCCTATTTGAACAGCTAGCTCACGGGTAGGAGATAAAATAATTGCTTGGGTATTTTTACTGTTTTCATCTGCTAATTGTAAAATTGGCAAACTAAAAGCAGCAGTTTTTCCAGTTCCTGTTTGTGCAAATGCTTTTAAATCGTCTGTTGAAGATATAATTTGAGGAATTGCTTTCTCTTGAATAACAGTAGGTTTTTCATATCCTAAATCTGTTAATGCTCTGTTGATAGGTTCTTTTAAACCTAATTCTAAAAATGTTGACATACTGTGTTTTTATAGATCCACAGACGCCCACCTGTAAATCCTAATTTATATTACGACTTGATTTTTAAGAAAACACTAGGTTTCAATTAAAAATCGTGCAAATGTACTATAAATAAAATAGAAAAAATATCAGTTGAAATTTAGTTTTTTGCTAAATCGTCTATTTGTTTAAAAATTTTTCTCGAAGATAGAGAAGCATAGGAGTTAACAACAATTCCCTTTTTATTTATTAAAATAGTTCTAGGTATTTGACTAGTTAAAAAAGTATTTGCTTTACTTGTTGGTTCTAAATAATATTGAGATTTTATATCTAACTTATAAATTCTGTCTTTGTAGTCTCCCTTAATTTTTACCCCTATGAATTTTACATTTGGATATTTCTCTGAAAAATATTGAATTCTCTTAGCTATATAATCTTTGCCTATATACTCGGGATTCCAAAAGTACAAGACACTTTTTTCGTTTTTGGTAAGTTTATTTACGGATCTTTGAGTTTTGTTATAATCTGTTATGATAAAGTCTTCTAATAATGAATCTTCTTTAATTTTTTGGACGTCTATTGTCAAGTTAGTTACTAAATTTTTATCAGTTGGATTCGTGTTGAATTTAAGGAAGGTATCAACTGTTTTTTTGTGAATAATATTTGAGGAGTTCCAATAAAAATGTCTAATAAAAGTTTTCCTCAGCATAGAGTTTTTTAGATTCACGTCATTTAATTCTGTTGATATTGTATTTAAAAGTTTAACTGTAAATTCATTAGAATTGATATCGTACCCTAGTGAATTTACTATGTTGTACATGTGGTTTTGAACGTATTCTCTATAGGCATAGAAATACATCAAGGAATCATTATCAAGTGAAATGTGTTCTCTGTGTTTGTAAAAGTAATTGCTGATATCTAAATTTTCACTATTTTTTGCTTCACCTGAGCGTACTAAAGGATAATTTTCAATTTTGCTGTACAAAGGATAGGTTAATGCAATCTTAAAAATATTTTTAAACTTATCTGATTCTTCAGGATGCTTGCTAACATAGTCGTCATATCTATCTAATTTGACTTTTTCAGCTTGTATAATTTTTGAATTAAATTCAGATGGAGAAAGATCATAATATTTGTAAAAAACTTTTCTATCCTTCTCGGATTCTAAAAAACTATCAATTAATAAGTTATTTCTTTCGGCTCCAACGCCACTAAACACAAGTGTTTCATCAAACTTCCATGTATTTAATCTAATTAAGAGACTGTCTTTAGGATTAAGATAAATATACTGTTCTTCATCTCCGTGTTTAAAATTATAAAGACCTTCATGTAAAGAAAGTATCTCACCGAGGAAAGAATTATTATTATCTAAAAAGAATGTATCTAGAAGAATTTCATTTTTGTAAAGAACAACATAATCACTTTTAGGATTTATTATTTTTCCACCAAAGTAAGTGCTTTTACAAGGTGTTTTTGTATCACAACCTATTGCAAAAATTGATAAAAACCCTATAATCAGAATTTTTAATTTAAAGTTATTTATTAACCTCCCCATTGCATACAAAAATACACATCTATTTAAGGCAAGCTTGTTAATTGCTTGTTAAAAGAGAAGGATTAAAATATTTTATGGTAAAAGAAAAATAATAGTTTATACTAGATGTTTATAAAAATCTTTTTTAATTTAAGAATTAATCATTTTTAATTCAAATCCTAAATCTATTTAGTATTTTTGCAGAAATTTAAAAAAATATAAATGTTATCAGTTTCAAATTTATCTGTTCAGTTTGGGAAACGAGTTTTGTTTGATGAAGTAAATACAAAATTTCTCCATGGAAATTGTTATGGTATTATAGGTGCTAATGGAGCTGGCAAATCTACTTTTTTAAAAATTATTTCTGGCAAAATGGACCCAACCTCTGGTCATATATCCCTCGAAACAGGAAAAAGAATGTCAGTTTTAACTCAAGACCACTATGCTTTTGATGACTTTCCTGTATTGGAAACAGTCGTGATGGGAAATAAAGATTTATTTGCTATTAAGTCTGAAATCGATTCACTGTATGCTGACTACACAGATGAAAATGCTGATAAGATAGGAGAGTTACAAGTTAAGTTTGAGGAAATGAATGGTTGGAATGCAGATTCTGACGCTGCAGCTATGCTCTCAAATTTAGGAATAAAGGAAGAACATCATTACACTCTAATGAGTGAACTCGATGGAAAACAAAAGGTTCGTGTGTTAATAGCTCAAGCACTTTTTGGTAATCCAGATGTTTTAATCATGGATGAACCTACCAATGATTTAGACTTTGAAACTATCGCTTGGTTAGAAAACTTTTTGGCAAATTTTGATAATACAGTAATTGTTGTTTCACATGATCGACACTTTTTAGATGCTGTTTGTACTCATATCTCTGATATAGATTTTGGAAAAATTAATCATTTTTCTGGAAATTATACATTTTGGTATGAATCCTCTCAACTTGCCGCAAAACAAAGGGCACAACAAAATAAAAAAGCAGAAGATAAAAAGAAAGAACTTGAAGATTTTATTAGACGCTTTTCAGCAAATGTTGCAAAATCTAAACAAGCAACAAGTAGAAAGAAGATGATAGAGAAGTTGAATGTTGATGAAATAAAGCCATCTAGTAGACGCTATCCAGCTATTATATTTAAAAGCGAACGAGAAGCAGGAGATCAAATTTTAAACATTGAAGGGCTTTCAAAATCTTCATCAGATGGAATTTTATTTAATAACATAAATATTAATCTTAATAAAGGTGATAAAATTGCCGTCATTTCAAAAAATTCAAAAGCAATAAGTGCTTTTTATGAAATTATCGCAGGTAGTGTAAAGCCAGATGATGGAAAATTTAACTGGGGTGTTACAACAACTCAATCTTATTTACCTTTAGATAATTCATCTTTTTTTCAAGATGGTAATCTTAACTTAGTAGATTGGTTAAGACAGTATGCCCAAACAGAAGAAGAAAGAGAGGAAGTTTTTTTAAGAGGATTTCTTGGTAAAATGATTTTTTCAGGAGAAGAAGCTTTAAAGAAAAGTAATGTTTTATCAGGTGGTGAAAAAGTGAGATGTATGCTCTCTAGAATGATGATGAAAAGAGCTAATGTTTTAATTCTAGACGAACCAACAAATCATTTAGATTTAGAGTCTATACAAGCTTTAAATAATTCATTAATACATTTTCCTGGAACTGTATTGTTTTCAACACATGATCATGAATTTGCACAAACTGTAGCAGATAGAATTATAGAGATAACTCCAAACGGTATAATAGATAGAGAGACCACATTTGACGAATATTTATCAGATACTAAAGTAAAAACTCTCAGAGAGAAAATGTATCAATAATTAATTTGCTTTCTTTTGTAAAGGACTAATTATTTTAACATCACTAAATGAAATAGCTCCTCGAATTACCCCATCAATTGAGTTTTTTAAGGCTTCAACTAATTGCATTTTTAATTGAGACTTGTGATAGATTAAACTTATTTCTCTAGCAGGCTGAGGAGATGTAAAATCTCTAAGAAGCTTTTTGTCAATTTCACTTAAATCTAAGGTGTGTAAGTACGGTAATAATGTCATTCCTAAGCCTTCCTTTGAAAGTTTTATCAGTGTGTCAAAACTTCCACTTTCTAGCTTAAATCCTCTGTTATTATCAGTGTTGTAAGTTCTACATAAGTTGATTACACTATCCTTAAAACAATGCCCATCCTCTAAAAGCAATATATCTTCCATTTCTAATTCACCTGATTCAATTTCTTTCTTATGAAATAATCGATGTTCTTTTGGAATTAATCCAACAAAAGGCTCATAATATAGCGGCATTTCCTTGATCATTTCATTTTCAAGAGGGGTAGCAGCTAACCCAGCGTCTAAATGATTGTCAGATAGTTTTTTTATAATTTCTTCTGTGGTAAGTTCTTCTATAATCAATTTTACTTTTGGATATTTCTTAGTGAAATTGTTTAAAAACATGGGAAGTAATGTCGGCATAACTGTTGGAATAATTCCTAGTTTAAATTCTCCACCTACAAAACCTTTATGTTGATGTACTATATCTACAATTCTATTACTTTCATTAACAATAACTTTAGCTTGTTCTACTATTTTTAACCCTATATCAGTTAACTCAATAGGTTTTTTGGAACGATTAAAAATTAAAACACCTAAATGATCTTCTAATTTTTGAATTTGCATGCTGAGTGTTGGTTGGGTGACAAAACTATGTTCGGCGGCAATTGTGAAATTTTTATATTCAGCCACTGAAAGAACATACTTTAATTGTGTTATAGTCATGTATAATAATTTACTATAAACTTAATAAAAACTATCAAGAAAAACTATAATTAAATTTAAAATATTTTAAGGAAAGCTTAATTAAATATTCCAAAATTTACGTTGCTTATGCAATTCTTCCTCTTGCTTTGCATAATCATCTGTGGAAATAACTTTTAAAAAAGAAGGATGTTGTTCTATAGCATATTCAATTTTAGTAACAATATCGCAAATTTCATCATTTTCATAATCAATTTCAAGTGGTTCTTTTATAACCATTGACTGAAGTACGTTTCTTTTTTTTATCATCAATCCTTTTTTATCAAAAGAACGTCTAAATCCATCAATAACTATTGGAACCACTGTGGGTTTGTAGGTTTTAATAATATGTGCAGTTCCTCTTCTAATAGGTTTAAAAGGCGTAGTTGTTCCCTGAGGAAATGTAATCACCCATCCATCATCTAAAGCCATACTTATATTTGAAATATCCGACATTTTAACCTGTCTATTTACATTTTCACCAGCACTCCTCCAAGTTCTGTCAATAGATACTGAACCAGTGTAAGCAAATATTTTTGGTAATATGCCTGAACGCATAGTTTCCCCTGCTGCGATATAATATAAGTTTAGTTTTGGGTTCCATATATAACCAATATTTTTAATATTATCATCTCTACCCTTTAAAGAGGCATTAAAAACGTGAAACATCGCTGCAACATCTGCAAAATAAGTTTGATGATTAGAAATAAAAAGAACATTATTTTCCGGAATATTTCTTAAGACTTCAGAGCCTTCAATCTGTAAATTATTAAAACTTCTGTAACGACTATGTGAAATAACACCAAGAATTCTAATCAGCATTTTTTTAATCCATAGAATATGACCAAAAGGATTCTTTTTAAATAAAGGCATTCGTTATAGTTGTTTATAATAATTACTCGCTAAAGTACGAAAGAATTTATGGTTTGATATTTTTTAATAGCTCTTTAATTTCACTTAATATCATTGCTGTAGCTCCCCATATAACAGAACCATCAAAATTAAAACATGGTACAGAAGTTTCTTTCATGTAAGAATTTGTTATTGATATACTTCCTAACATAGTATCGTCTAATAGATCAGGAAACGGAATCTCTATAATTTTAGCAACTTCAGAATTCAATTTAAATACTGGAATATCATTTAATATACCTATGAAAGGAGTGACTGAAAAATTACTTGGAGGAATATAAACTTCTGTAATCTCTCGAACAATATCAATTTTTTCTTGAAAAATACCTACCTCTTCGAAAGTTTCTCTAAGTGCAGTTTCTTTAAGATTAAGATCTGATTTTTCAAATTTTCCTCCAGGGAAACTTATTTGACCAGAATGAGTACCAATATAGTTGGCTCTTTTTGTCAGTAATAAGGAAACCTCATTATTTTGATTTGGGTAAAATAACGCCAAAACAGCAGCAATTTTTGGATTATTAGCCTCAATTTTCTTAGCGTTGTATTCCAATCGCATTTTTGGGGCTAATTTAAATTGAGCTTCAATACCCGGCAATTGAGTATTTTTAAAAACCTCTATATTTTTTAAAAAAAGCTCAAAATTCATAGATTATTTTTCTTTTTTGAAAAGAAAACCTAGACCAATTCTATTTAAAAATTTCTTTTCAAAATTCCAGAAAAACTTAAATTGACCAAATAAGAACCCAACTATAGGAAGTGTTAATTGGTATATAGGAAAAATAATTATTATCCTTATGGGCCAATATATGTAACCACTTATAGACGATTTATAAATTCCTAATAGAGACATTACAGGTTCTGCAACCCAAGCTGCAAATGAACCATTTATAGCAAAAACAATAAAAATTAGAACTATTTGAATATTCGAAGTAATACTCCAACGTGCTTTTAATTTCTCCATTTAAAATATTATAAGTAACAAAAATAGAGGATTACTTAATGATAAAAAAGGGAAAACTAGATAAGATTAAAAAGAATATATATTAGGATTTTAATTATCTTTCAAAAATAAAAATAATTATAAAATATTTAAATGAAAAATCTGGCATTGCATTGGAAAATATTAATTGGTATGGCATTAGGTGTAGTCTTTGCTTTGGTAATGACTAATTTTGATTTCGGAAAAGAATTTATAAAAGATTGGATAAAACCTTTTGGTACCATATTTATTAACTCTTTAAAATTAATTGCCATTCCACTAATTTTAGCAGCTTTAATTAAAGGTGTATCTGATTTAAAAGATATTTCTAAATTGTCAAAAATGGGTGGAAGAACCATCGTTATTTATATTATTACTACTGTTATTGCAGTGTCTATTGGTTTGGTCTTAGTAAATATCGTAAAACCTGGGAATTCTATTTCAGATAAAACAAGAACAGAGTTAGTCGATGGTTACAGTAATAATACTACAAAGTATAAAGAAGAAGCTTCAAAACAAAAAGAAAGTGGTCCTTTACAAGCACTTATAGATTTAGTACCTCAAAATATTTTTAATGCAGCTACTAGTAATAGAAATATGTTACAAGTAATATTCTTTGCTGTTTTCTTTGGAATCGGATTAATTTTAATCCCAGAAGAGAAGGGCAAGACGGTAAAAAGTTTTTTTGATGGTCTAAATGAAGTTATTTTAAAGATGGTAGATTTAATTATGTTAGCCGCTCCATATGGAGTTTTTGCTTTATTGGCATCTTTAATTGCAGAATCACCAAGTGTAGATTTATTTAAAGCGCTTGCTTGGTATGCTTTAACTGTAGTATTAGGCCTTGCCTTAATGATTTTTATATATAATCTTCTTGTTTTTATTTTTACAAAAAAAAGACCAAGCTTTTTTATGAAAGCTATTTCACCTGCACAATTATTGGCATTTTCTACCAGCTCCAGTGCCGCAACACTTCCTGTAACTATGGAAAGAGTTACTGAACATATTGGTGTAGAAGAAGAAGTTGCAAGTTTTGTTCTACCAATAGGTGCTACTATAAATATGGATGGAACAAGTTTGTATCAAGCAGTTGCAGCAGTTTTTATAGCACAGGCATTTGGAATGGATTTATCTTTTGGTACACAATTAGGAATTATAGCTACAGCAACATTAGCTTCAATAGGTTCTGCTGCTGTTCCAGGTGCAGGTATGGTTATGTTAGTAGGAGTTTTAGGATATGCAGGTATTCCTGAAGCAGGTTTGGCTCTTATTTTTGCAGTAGATAGGCCTTTGGATATGTGTAGGACGGTAGTAAATGTTACTGGTGATGCAGCAGTATCAATGTTAGTTGCTACATCTGTAGGTAAATTAGGAACTCCCAAACAGAAACACTGGGATGATAATTATGAAGCCTAAAATAAATCATTAGTAAAGTTAGTTAATTCATAAAATTTTTATTTAAAATTTTAGAATATCATAAAAAGCTATTTTTTAACAAATAAATAAACCAATTTGTTTGGTAAGTTTGAAATAAAATTGCAAAATTTGTTTAATATTTAGAAACATGACATTTAATCAAAATCATCATCATCATTTTTATCATTCGACTCAGGCGAAGTAAAAATGTATCGATTAAATTCAACATATTAACAACCCGTTTGAGACAATCAAACGGGTTTTTTCATTTATAAAAACTCCTAAGATTTCTCAAATTATATAAAAAAAATAACCGAACTATCGGACTACTATTATGACTACATTAAAAATTGCAATTCAAAAATCTGGGAGATTAAATGAAGACTCCCTTAAAATTATTAAAGACTGTGGAATCTCTATAGATAATGGAAAAGATCAGTTAAAAGTTTCGGCTAGAAACTTCCCTCTAGAGATTTTTTATTTGAGAAATGGTGATATACCTCAATATCTTAAAGATGGCGTTGTAGACATTGCTATCATTGGTGAAAATGTATTGATTGAAAAAGGAGAAGATATTTCATTTACGCATCGTCTAGGATTTTCAAAGTGTAAAGTTTCTTTAGCAATTTCAAAAAATGAAACCTACACAGGTTTTGATTATTTTACTAATAAAAAAATAGCAACTTCCTATCCAAAAACCGTAAAAAAATATGTAATAGATAAAGGAATCAATACAGAGATTCACATCATTAATGGTTCTGTAGAAATTGCACCAAATATTGGACTAGCTGATGGTATTTGTGATATTGTATCAAGTGGTAGCACCTTATTTAAAAATAATTTAAAAGAAGTTGCTGTTTTGCTTGAATCTGAGGCAGTATTGGCAATCTCTCCTAATTTATCTAATGAAAAACAATCAATTTTAAATAAATTTCAGTTCAGAATCGAATCCGTTTTAAAAGGAAGAAATTCTAAATATGTTTTGATGAATGCTCCAAACAATAAATTGCAAGATATTTTAAAAGCTCTACCTGGAATGAGAAGTCCAACAGTTTTGCCTTTGGCAGAAAAAGGGTGGAGTTCTGTTCATTCTGTAATTAGTAAATATCAGTTTTGGGAAATTATTGATGAATTAAAAGAAAAAGGTGCAGAGGGAATTTTAGTTTGTCCAATTGAAAAAATGGTTTTGTAATGAAAAATATAATATATCCTAGGAAAAATCAATGGTCTGAAATTTTAAAAAGACCCACACAAACGGTTAAAGAAATCGAAACAACAGTTAATAAAATTTTTGAGGATGTTCAGAAAAATGGTGACAGTGCTATTATGAAATTCACTGAACAGTTTGATAAGGTATTGTTGTCGTCTTTACAAGTTACTCAGGAAGAAATTAAGATGGCAGTTCAGTCTGTCTCTAATGAATTGAAAGAAGCTATTTTATTGGCAGCTGGAAATATTGAAAAATTTCATAGCGCCCAAAAAACTGAGAAGGTTTATAAAGAAACCATGCAAGGTGTTGTTTGTTGGCAAGAAAAAAGGCCAATACAAAAAGTTGGATTATACATTCCTGGTGGAACTGCACCACTCTTTTCAACAGTTTTGATGTTAGCTATTCCTGCAAAAATTGCAGGATGCAAAGAGATCATATTGTGTTCTCCTCCAAATAAAGAAGGTGAAATTGCCAATGAAATTTTATATGCTGCTAGTCTTTGTGGTGTAACTAAAATATATAAAGTAGGAGGAATTCAAGCGATTTCGGGATTAACTTTTGGAACAGAAACTATTCCAAAAGTTTATAAAATATTTGGTCCTGGAAACCAGTTTGTAACTGTTGCTAAACAAATTGCCACTAAATTTGGTGTAGCCATAGACATGCCTGCTGGACCAAGTGAATTATTAGTCATGGCAGATGATTCTGCCAATCCATCTTTTGTGGCTTCTGATTTGTTAAGTCAAGCAGAGCATGGAGCAGATAGCCAGGTAATATTAGTGAGTGCTTCAAAGAAAACCATTGAAAATGTTTCCATAGAGCTTAAGAAACAACTTGAAGAGTTACCAAGAAAAGAAATTGCAATAAAAGCTATAGAAAATTCAATATCTATTTTGGTACAAAATTCTGAAGAGGCGTTAGATTTAATTAACAAATACGCCCCAGAACACTTTATTGTATGTACAAAAAACGATAACTTTTTTGTTGATGGAATCATCAATGCTGGGTCAGTTTTTATAGGTAATTACACCCCTGAAAGTGCTGGAGATTATGCTTCTGGAACCAATCATACTTTACCAACAAACGGATATTCAAAAGCCTATTCAGGAGTTAATTTAGATAGTTTTACCAAAAGTATTACGTTTCAAGAAATATCTAAAATAGGAATTCAAAATATTGGGCCCTCTATTGAACTCATGGCAGAAGCTGAAGGTTTGCAAGCTCATAAAAATGCAGTAACTCTTAGATTAAAAGAACTGAAATCATGCTAATAAAAAATTTAATTAGAGAAAATATAAAATCATTGGAAGCTTATTCTTCTGCAAGAGATGAGTTTAAAGAGATGTCTTCAGAGCTAATTTTTATTGATGCCAATGAAAATCCATTTGAAACAGGTTTAAATAGATATCCAGATCCGCAACAGAATTTAGTTAAAGATGCATTGTTTAGTAGTAAAGGGGTTTCTAAAGAACAAATACTTTTAGGAAATGGGAGTGATGAAGTGTTGGATTTAATTTTTAGAGTTTTCTGTGAACCCAAAGAAGACAGTGTAATTGTTTTACCACCTACTTACGGTATGTATGAGGTTTTAGCGAATACCAATGCTGTAGAGTTGATTAAAATTCCTTTATTAGAAAATTTTCAACCGAATATTAAGGAGATAATAAAAGTTCAAGACCCTAAAACTAAAGTATTGTTTCTATGTTCACCGAACAACCCAACGGCCAATAGTTTTGATGCTAATTCTATAGAAAATCTCATTAGAGAATTTAATGGAATTGTAGTTATTGATGAGGCCTATATTGACTTTTCT
>Ga0233444_10004166_pt1 | contig 13950 bp, 17 predicted proteins | sample SI_124_October20_6_FD_182792 | JGI IMG/M metagenome (GOLD analysis project Ga0233444, IMG submission 182792) | Seawater microbial communities from Saanich Inlet, British Columbia, Canada - SI_124_October2016_10_MG | ecosystem: Environmental > Aquatic > Marine > Inlet | place: Canada: British...
GAAAAGTTACAGAAAATACACTCGTTTATAACAACTTAGTTTCTGTTAAACAGGATTTAGCCACCAAATGGGAAGTTCCATTAAAAAATTCTTGGCATAAAAGATATTTATAACGCAATAATACTGTTCAATCAATATGAAACACAGAGAAATTAAAATTCAGTATACGGAATATAAAACTGATGAGTTATCCGAAGAATTTTCATCTTTAGTTAGTCAATCTGTTGTAGCTCAAAATAGTTCTTATTCGCCTTATTCTAATTTTAGTGTAGGAGCAGCGATACTTTTAGAAAATAAAAGTGTTGTTTTGGGATCTAATCAAGAAAATGCTGCCTATCCATCTGGTTTGTGTGCAGAACGAGTTGCTATTTACTCTTGTGGTGCGCATTATCCAAAAGACAAAATTTTAGCTATCGCTATTTCAGCTAATTCATCAAAATTTGACATTAAAGATTTACTTGCGCCCTGTGGAGCTTGTAGACAATCGATGATGGAATTCGAATTTAAACAAAATGCACCTATAAAAGTGTTGCTTAAAGGTGTTGGAAATCAGGTTGTTGAATTTAATTCGATTAAAGATTTATTACCAATTCCATTTAATTCCGAAGCATTGCAAATTGTTAGTGAAAATCACAACTAATTAGTACATTTGCAATCAAATTTATTAGAAAAGATGGCAAAGTTAAAGTTTACGAAAGAAACATACTTAAAGTGGTACGAAGATATGCTACTTTGGCGCAAGTTTGAAGACAAAACGGGCGCGCTTTATATTCAACAGAAAATACGTGGTTTTTTGCATCTTTACAATGGGCAAGAAGCTATTTTAGCAGGTTCAATAAAGGCAATAGATCCTTCCAAAGATAAAATGATTACAGCATACAGAGATCACGTAATGCCAATTGCTATGGGTGTAAGTCCTAACAATATTATGGCAGAATTGTACGGTAAAGTTACCGGTACATCAGGTGGTAAAGGTGGCTCTATGCACATGTTTTCTAAAGAATTCAACTTTTATGGTGGACATGGAATTGTTGGTGGGCAGGTTCCTTTAGGAGCTGGTATTGCTTTTGCGGACCAATACAACAATTCAGATGCAGTTACTTTGTGTTATATGGGAGATGGAGCGGTTCGTCAAGGAGCAATTCACGAAACATTTAACATGGCAATGAATTGGAGTCTTCCTGTTGTTTTTATTTGTGAAAATAACGGATATGCAATGGGAACTTCGGTTGAACGTACTGCAAATCATTCCGATATATGGAAGCTAGGTTTAGCCTACGATATGCCATGTGGTCCTGTAGATGGTATGGATCCTGTTGCAGTTGCTGAAGCAGTAAAAGAAGCTGTTGATAGAGCTCGAAAAGGTGACGGACCAACATTTTTAGAAATGAAAACGTATCGTTTTAAAGGGCACTCTATGTCTGACGCACAAAAATACCGTACGAAAGACGAAGTCGCTGAATACCAAAAAATCGATCCTATTTCAAAAGTTCTCGAACTTATCGAAGACAAAAAGTGGGCATCTAAACAACAAATTCTAGACATTCAAGCCAAAGTAAAGGCTACTGTTCAAGAAGCTGTTGATTTTGCTGAAGAGTCTGCATTCCCACCGAATGATACTCTATATAAAAACGTTTACGCAGAGGAATATCCTTTTATAAAAGAATAAATTATGGCTGAAATTGTACGTATGCCTCGTTTAAGCGATACTATGACTGAAGGTACAGTAGCGCAGTGGCACAAAAAAGTTGGAGATCCTATTGCTGAGGGAGATTTACTCGCAGAAATAGAAACAGACAAAGCAACCATGGAGTTTGAATCTTTTCAAGAAGGTGTGTTGTTACACATTGGAGTTGAAGAGGGAGCTACGGCAGCTGTTGATTCTATTCTTGCTATACTTGGTGAAAAAGGCGAAGATGTTAAAGCTTTACTTGAAGCTGATGCTAAGCCTGCGCAAGTTGCTGAGGTTGAAAAGCCTGTAGCAGTTGAAAAAGTTTCCGTGCCTGCTCCAGTGGAGATACCGGTTGCAACTCCTGTAGCTGCGCCTGTTCAAACGAGTAACTCATCTGGAAGAACTGTAGCCTCTCCTTTAGCTAAAAGATTAGCTCAAGAGAAAGGTTTAGATATTGCAACAATAGCAGGTTCTGGAGATGGTGGTAGAATTATCAAAAGAGATGTAGATACTTACCAAGCACCTAGCGTTTTTGCTTCTGTTAACCAAGAGTTCTTTACTGAAGAGCCCGTTTCGCAAATGCGTAAAGTGATTGCTCGTAGGTTAGCTGAGTCTAAATTTTCTGCGCCACATTTTTACCTGTCTATTTCTGTGGATATGGATAATGCAATAGCTGCTCGTAAAGCAATCAACGCTTTGCCAGATACAAAAGTTTCCTTTAACGATCTTGTTGTGAAAGCTTGTGCTATGGCTTTAAGAGAACACCCAACGGTGAACTCTTCTTGGAGAGAAGATGTGATTAGAAGAAACCAACACGTTAATATTGGTATTGCAGTTGCTGTAGATGATGGACTTTTGGTACCTGTTGTTCGTTTTACTGACACCAAGTCTTTAACAGGTATTTCCGGTGAGGTAAAAGAATATGCTCAGAAAGCAAAAGACAAAAAATTACAACCGGCAGATTGGGAAGGAAGTACTTTTACGATCTCCAATCTTGGTATGTTTGGAATAGATGAATTTACAGCCATCATCAACACACCTGATGCATGTATACTAGCCGTTGGAGGTATTCAACAAATACCTGTAGTTAAAGACGGTTTAGTCGTTCCTGGAAATGTAATGAAGTTAAACTTATCTTGCGACCATCGTGTAGTAGATGGGGCTTCTGGAGCAGCTTTCCTAAATACGCTTAAAACTTATTTACAGAATCCTGTAACTATGCTTAAATAAAAAAAGGCCTCCATCGGAGGCCTTTTTTACTTCATTTATTTTAATCACAGCAAATATGTCAACGCTTACTTGGACCATTCGTTCTTACGAAGAACTCTCTAAAGATGAGCTTTTTGATATGTGTGAAGTCCGCCAAGAAGTTTTTGTTGTAGAGCAAGACTGTCCTTACCAAGATTGTGATCAGAAGGATAAAGAATCTCATCATCTAATGGGTTATCACAGTGGTGTTTTAGTTGCCTATTTACGGATTGTAAAACCAGGTGTTAGCTACAGTGAACCTTCTATAGGAAGAGTCTTAACCAAATTAAGTAGTCGTAAAAAAGGACTTGGGAAAGAACTAATGAAAAGAAGCTTAGCGTTTTGTTCTTCAACCTATCCCAATTCTAATATTCGAATTTCAGCACAACAATATTTATTGCCATTTTATCATTATTTTGGCTTTAATCCTGTTGGGGAGGGTTATCTTGAAGATAATATTCCGCATATGGAAATGCTCTTAACTTTTAAGGATCAAGAGTAAACCAACTCAATATATATACTTATTTTTGTGTTATGAAAAAAGTAATTTTTTTAGACAGAGATGGCGTAATTAATCGAGAAATTGGTGATTACGTTTATGAACTGAGTTCTTTTGTGTTTAATGAGGGGTTAAAAAAAGCACTCTTAAATTGGTCTGATAAGGGCTATTCTTTTGCAATTATAACCAACCAAGGAGGTATTTCTAAGAGTCGTTACACCAAATCACATGTTTATAAAATAAATAAATTTTTAACAGATTGGTTTGAACTTCATCAGCTCACTTTACTTTCCATTTCTTTTTGTCCTCATCATGATGCTATTGAATCGTGTATTTGTAGAAAGCCCGATTCATTAATGTTGGAAAAAGTAATAGCGAGGTATAACATCTCTGTTAATGATTCCTTTTTAATTGGCGACAGTTTAAGAGATATTAAAGCTGCAGAAAAAGTAGGACTTAAAGCCTATCAGATTAAACCTAATTCAAATCTTAATTTACTTAATTTTTAATAATGGTAAACTACAACGGTACGCTTATAAGTCATTCAGACCCTTTATTTAAAGCAGGTAACAGAGCTTTTTTGTATGGAGATCAATTGTTTGAAACACTATTATATAAAAACAGTACTTTAAAGTTTTGGGAAGATCATTATTTTAGAATGATGGGGGGAGCTTGCCTTCTTCGTATGGAAATTCCGGTTCATTTAAACATGGATTTTATGTACCAAGAAATTAGGAATACATTACAAGCATCTCATTTAGACAATCAAGATGCCCGTGTTCGATTGAGTTTGTTTAGAGTGGATGGGGGTTTGTATACCCCTGTAAATAGAAGTCTTGAGTATTTAATAGAGGTAGAAGCACTCGTTCCATACGATTCATCTAAGGGATTAGTCATTGATGTTTTTCACGATCATTTAAAACCATCTTTACCACTTTATAATATTAAGGGAGCTAATTCTTTAGTTAGTGTATTGTCCGGTATTTTTGCAAAGGATAATAAATTAGACGAGGCAATCATACTAAATTCAGAATCTTATTTATGCGAAACTACCGCCTCTAATATCTTTGTTGTTAAAGATAACATCATATACACTCCCTCCATCTCATCGGGTTGTGTTGATGGCATTATTAGAAAGCAATTGTTTGAGAATGCTTCTGAATGGGGATTAAATATAGTGGAAAAAGACATGAAATCTTTTGAGCTAATTAAAGCAGATGAGGTGTTTTTAACAAATTCGATAAAAGGAATTCAATGGGTTAAGTCTTATAAAAAGAAAAATTATACAAATTCTTTTTCTCAAGCGATACGATTAAAACTGATTGATTTGTAATTTAATTGAGTCGGATGTCTTTTGGAGCATTTACCCACAATTGAAAGTCAGTGTTTGTATCTTTAATGCAGTCTTTCCATAGTTTTTTTATATTCCATTCGAATAGTGTGTCTTTAAGTTTGTCTACAATCCAAGAGTTTTTTGCAATCTCTTCATTTAATTGTGTTTCTTCCCATCCTGAATATCCCAAAAAGAAGCGAATGTCATTTGGGCTTAATTGGTCAGTCAAAATTAAATCTTTGATTTGCCCAAAATTCCCGCCCCAATACAGCTCATTGGTAATAGGTATGCTTCCTTTAATCTTGTTAGGTACTCTATGTATAAAGTACAAATTACTGGCTTCAACAGGACCACCATAATAAACCGTTGTGTCAAATTGAGGAAAGTCATCTATTAAATCATTAATCGAAAAACGCAAGGGTTTGTTGACAATAAAACCTACAACGCCTTCCTTAGAATATTCAGATAGAAAGACTACAGAATTGTGAAAATAATCGTCATTTATTAGGGGTTGAGAAATTAGAATACCGCCTTTTTTTGGTTTTGTTTCTATAAGTGAAGACATAATAACTAAGACTAATTTTTAATAAAATAAAACTAAATATAAGTTTAATTCTATATGTTTCCAATTAATATGATTAATTTTGTTGAAAATAAACTTCGTTTATGAAGAAGATTGAAGATTTGAGAATCGATTACACAAAGTTTTCTATGGATGAATTTGATCTGCTATCTAACCCTATAGATCAATTCAATAATTGGTTCAAAAACGCCCTTAATTCTAAGGTATCGGAAGCCAATGCAATGGTTCTTTCAACGGTTAGTAGTCAAAGCATTCCTAGTGCTCGTGTTGTTTTATTGAAGGGAGTACAATCCAATGGTTTCAAATTTTATACAAACTACGATAGTTTTAAAGGCAAGGAGCTAGCCGAAAATCCAAATGCATGTTTAACCTTCTTTTGGCCTGCATTAGAACAGCAGATTCGCGTTACAGGATTGGTAGAGAAAATTGACGCTACATTATCCGAAGCCTATTTTCATTCGCGTCCGCGTGGAAGTCAAATTTCGGCTTTAGCTTCCAATCAAAGCGCTAGAATAGCAGACAGAGTCATTTTGGTTGATGAGGTGGCACGTTTAGAAAAATTATATGCAGATACAACAGTTCCAAAGCCAGAATTTTGGGGTGGTTATTTGTTAAAACCAACAAAAGTTGAGTTTTGGCAGGGGCGTTCCTCTCGACTTCACGATCGCTTTTTGTATGAGAAATTAGAAGATGATAATTGGCAAGTTTCTCGTTTGTCGCCTTAAATTTTTTTCAGATCTCGTATTAAAAATTCTTCTAACTTTTCTAAGCTAATATTCTCTTTTAATCGACCCTGTTTAAAATAAGTAATTTTACCGGATTCTTCCGACACTATTATCGCTATTGCGTCTGTCATTTCCGAAATACTTGCTGCTGCTCTATGCCTTAAGCCCATATGAGCAGGTAGTTTTATAATCTCCGATACTGGAAGTACACAACTCGCAGCAATTATTTTATTTCGTGTAATTATAACTGCACCATCGTGTAACGGACTGTTCTTGTAAAAAATACTTTCTAAAACAGCCGCACTAACTTTCGCATCAATTAGTTTACCCGTTTCTTCGTACGAGCCCAATTCTGTATTTCTTGTGATCACCAATAAGGCCCCAGTTTTAGTATCAGACATACTTTCAAAGGCTTTTTTTATGGCTTTTGTATTTAGGGCAGTAGTTGATTTTGGTTTAGGAAGAAAATTAAAAATTTCACTTTTGTTCGTAAAACTTGACGTTCCAATAAGTAACAAAAATTTTCTAATTTCCTGCTGAAATACAATAATTACAGCCAAAACACCAACCCCAATAAATTGACCTAATATCTCACTCAAAACTTCCATTTGTAATGCTCCTACAAGTTTCCAAAACAAATAAGTTAATGCCAAACCTATAAATATTTTTATGGCAACGGTACCTCTTACCAGCTTGAATAGCTGGTAGAGTAGGGTACTTACTAAAAATATATCTAGTAAATCGAGCAGGTTAAAATCTAAAAATCCCAAAAGCGTTTTAATTTTTTAACAAGGTAGTAATTTTTACCGCTTCTACCGCAGCTTTTACATCATGTACTCTTAGTATAGAAGCTCCATTTAGTAAACTAGCGGTATGTATCACGGTACTTCCATTAAGTGCTTGCGCTGCAGTTGTTTTTAATAACTTATAGACCATAGACTTGCGCGATGCACCAATAAGTAATGGATGCCCCAAACATTCAAAAGATTTTAAATGCTTTACAATTTTATAATTTTGCTCCAGGTCTTTTGCAAAACCCAAACCAGGATCAATAATTAAATCGTTTAAGCCCAATTCGTTTAAGCACTTTATTTTTACTTGCAATTCGCTTAGGATATCGAGTATTAAATTAGTGTATGTATTTAGCGAAGCCATCGTTTTGGGCGTGCCACGCATGTGCATTAAAATATAGGGTACTTGTGTTTTTGCCACAACAGAGAACATATTTGGGTCTAAATTTCCTCCCGAGATATCATTTACCATACAGGCGCCTAAATCTATAGCTTTTGATGCTACGTTTGCACGAAAAGTATCAACTGAAATTAAAAGTTCTGGAAACTCTTTAACCAGTAATTCTATAGAAGGGACCAGTCGACGTAGTTCCTCCTCTTGAGAAACAAATGGAGCTCCAGGTCGAGATGAATAGGCACCTATATCTATAAACGTTGCTCCTTCATCAAGCATTAAAGCTGTTTTTGCAACGAGTTCTTTTGAATTTGAAGTTCTACTTCCCGCAAAAAAAGAATCGGGGGTACAGTTTATTATGCCCATTACCTTGGGTTTACTTAAATCAATTAAACGCCCTTTACAATTGATGGTTCTTTTCAAAGAATAAATTTTTGTTTCAATAAAGAAACGATTAAATTAGCCTCAAAAGTAAAAAATATTATTCTTTACATTCAATTCAGATGAGTAAAACCTCTCAACAATACGATCAAGTCATTAAAACATGTTCTGAACTTTTCGAAAAGAAAATGAAAGACTATGGAAGTGCTTGGCGAATTCTTCGATTGCCATCGCTTACCGATCAAATTTTTATAAAAGCACAGCGCATAAGAAGTATTGAAAATAATGGTATACAGCGCGTTGATGAGGGAGTGTATGCTGAATTCATTGGTATTTTAAATTATTCTATCATCGCTCTCATTCAACTTGACAAGGGCGTTGCTGAGCAACCCGATTTAAATGTAGCTCAAGCGTTAGAGTCTTACATGCATTTTGCGAAAGAGTCTAAAGAATTGATGGAAGCCAAAAATCATGATTATGGCGAAGCTTGGAGAGAGATGAGAGTAAGTTCTTTAACGGATTTAATTTTGCAAAAATTATTACGCGTTAAGCAAATAGAAGACAACAAAGGAAAAACATTAGTTAGTGAAGGTATCGATGCCAATTATTACGATATGGTAAACTATGCCGTATTCGCCTTAATTCATTTAGAAAATCAATAATATGCAAAAATTAACCACCATTTCGCGCACTCTTGTTGGTGCTTTATTTATTGTTTCAGGTCTTATAAAAGCTAACGATGCTGTAGGTTTTTCATTTAAACTTCACGATTATTTTGCGCCAGATGTGCTCGATATACCCTTCTTTTTAGACTATGTATATCCTCTGGCTGTTTTTATTTGCATTGCCGAAATATTATTAGGTTTAGCCGTTCTGGTTGGAGCCAAAATGAGACTTACCGCTTTTTCTTTACTGTTGATGATTCTGTTTTTTGACGGTTTAACATTTTATTCGGCTTATTTCAATAAAGTAACTGATTGTGGTTGTTTTGGCGATGCCATAAAGCTAACTCCTTGGGAATCATTTGCCAAAGATGTGGTGCTAAGTGTACTTATTTTTATAATTGTGGCTTTTCACGCTAAAGTTAAGTACCAAACAAATAAAGTTAATTTAAAGATTTTACCAGTGGCTCTTGTTCTTGTAGGTCTTTTTTCTCATTATGTATTAGATTGGTTTTTACCCGTTTATTTTACCCTTATTTTGTTTGTTTTAACCTGGCTCGTAAACAAATTCTTACTTAAAGAAATTAGAGAATGGACTTTAGCTGCTTTGGCTCTAATTACCTGTATTGCTTTTTCTTACCATACCTATTCTCATCTACCTATAAGAGATTACCGACCTTATGCCATTGGTAAAAACATTGCCGTAGACATGGTTTTGCCAGAAGGAGCTCAAGCTGATTTATATGAAGATGTTTGGAAGTATGAACTTAACGGCATCGTTTCAGATTACACGACCCAAGACAAGCCTTGGGAAATTCAGGGCGCTACTTTTGTGGATCGAGAGACCAAACTTATTCTGGAAGGTGACCATCCACCAATTCATGATTTTTCTATTGAATCGGATGCTCTTGGAGATATAACAGATAGTATTTTAAAAGCCTCTAATGCCGTTTTATTTGTGATGTACGATTTGGCTAAATCAGATGATGAAGGCCTTCAAAAAGTTCAAAAAATCATAAATGAACTCGATCAAGAAGCAGTATCTATTGTCGCTATGTCTGCAACTACCGAGTCTCAAATGCTTTCTATTTGTCAAGAAGCCGGTGTTTCTATTCCATTTTTCTTTACCGACGAAACCACTTTAAAAACCATTGTTCGTGCGAATCCGGGCATGCTTTGGTTGCAAGAGGGAACCATTGTAAACAAATGGCACCACAACGATTTTCCGTCTGCTGACGACTTAAAAAAACAATACTTAAACAACTAATTTGTTAAAAGCCATTGCATACAAACTCGCCTACACACTTTTGGTTGTATGGGGCGTTTCTACTTTGGTTTTTTGTTTGTTTTCCATACTACCCGGAGATCCTTCTCGGATGATGTTAGGTCAGAGAGACAACGAGCAGATGCGTTTAACCATTCAGAAAAAATACGGTTTTGACAAACCCTTACTACAACAATACGCCTACTTTATAAATGATTTAGTTCCAATTTCTATTCACAGTACCAATTCGGATGACTTTAGTAATTTAGCTAAACATGCTTACTCGGTCTTTGGATCTATTCATACGAAAAAGTTCGATGTGGTTCTTAAAGCTCCCTATTTAAGAGAATCCTTTGTTCGAAAAGGGGTATCAGTAAGCTCTATTATTGCCCATACTTTACCCAACACTTTTGTTTTAGCCTTAACATCAATGAGTTTTGCCTTGGTTTTAGGAATTTCTTTTGGACTTGTATGTGCATTGTATGAACATAAATTTATAGATCAATTTTTATCCAGTACAGCTGTGTTTGGTATGGCTTTACCTTCCTTTTTTTCTGCGATTATTATTGCTTGGTTGTTTGGGTATGTTTACCAAAAATACACAGGATTATCTATGACGGGAAGTTTGTATGAGGTTGATGATTACGGTAGGGGAGAAACCTTGGTATTAAAAAATTTAGTACTTCCGGCTTTTACGCTTGGCATTCGTCCTCTTGCTGTTGTTTTACAGTTAACTCGCAATTCAATTCTCGATACCCTTCAGGAAGATTATATAAGAACGGCTCGGGCCAAAGGCCTTTCTAATTTCAGGGTTTTAATTTTTCATGCACTCCCCAATGCGCTTAATCCTGTAATTACTGCTGCATCTGGTTGGCTGGCTTCTATGTTAGCCGGAGCTGTGTTTGTTGAGTTTATATTTGGTTGGAACGGTATTGGTAAAGAAATTGTTTATGCTCTAGACTATTTAGATTTGCCTTTGGTAATGGGAGCCGTTTTAACGCTTTCCATTTGCTTTGTTTTCATTACTATTTTTACAGACATTCTTTACTTTATTTTAGATCCGCGTATTAAATAATTCAATTATTTAATATTTAACTAATAAATGCAAATAATTAAATATATATTTGTATGTAAATCTCTCCCTGGATTTATAAATGATAAATTTTAAACAATTTAATATATGAATATTGGGAAAATTAGAATTTTAGCTTCGTTTTACGGTCTTGTATTTGGTTTTGTTATCGGAGATTTATTTGGCTACACTTTGTTGTTTGTTTCACTTGGTGTAATTGTTGGTTTTTTTGTACCACTCTTATTTAAGAAAACAAACAAAAAAAAGTTGTACTAATTTAAGTATGCACTTATTCCAAATTAAATGTACTGATGTAAACTTTAGAATTTAATAAAATTTTATTTTCATCGATTCACTAATAAATATAATAAACCATACTATAATAATGTAATCCTTTGAAGTATCCTCTACCTAAAAGTACATACTAAACCTAATTTTTAAACGACCAGCATAGTACCGTCAGCAATTTTAGGAGTTGCCATCTAATTAATATTGTGAAATTTGTAATTAAATAATAGCACATACACTCAACAATCTATAAAAAATCCAAGCTAACCTTGAGGATAGCAGCGCTTTTTAACCCTAATTGTTTTGATGCATAAAACAGAAATTTTATAATCTAAAATAGTATACTATGAATGAAGTGAAAATCGGAAACGGAGGGGCTGGAATTACTGGTTTTGTCCAATATTTGTGTAATGTGTTTATTACATCTAATAAAGTGAATTGCACATTTAAATGGATAACTTCAGATACAACAGAAACATTAAAGGGTTTAATAAACAGGGACTTAGATATTGGATGGCCATATGGTAAGAAAACAGTAAGTAAAGCTTACAGCGAGCATAGTGATGTTTGGACAGCCCCTACATACATATTTAGAGATCATTTTGTTTTGGTAGGTCCTAAAGATAATCCTGCTGGTATTCCTTTTAGCGGTGTTGCGCATCCGCATGTATCAAATGGTCAGGTTTATGCAATGTTTAAAGCAATAAGTGTAGGAAGAAATGGATCGAAATTTATGACAAGAAATGATGAGTCAGCAACCAATATTTTAGAACGAAATATTTTTCATCACGTTTTAGGTCGATTTCCAAATGTTCTTAAAGACAGCTGGTATATACCATTTAAAAGTTATCCAGATAAGGCGCTTGACCAAAGTAATAATAAAGGGTTTTATACCTTAAGTGATCGAGGTATTTGGACATGGGCAGATCCAAAGTACAAGACTAACCTTCGTGTTTATTGTGAAGGGGGAGATGCTGATTCACTAGATATTTTATTGAATCCGTGTTTTACAATAGCTTGTAAAGATTCTAAAGTGGCGGTAGCGTTTTGTGACTGGTTAGGAAAAGAAGGTCAAAATTATTTTGAAAAATATAAACTGAATGGCGAAAATCTATATTCTAAAGCTCCTGATAGCAACTCATATCCATGTGAGAAAGAATAAGATTTTAAAACTTCTATTTTATACATCACAACAAGGTGTGAAAATGTATTAAGTTGCTTTTAAGCAAATCATTACAGAGCATTATTAATACGGACTAAATTTAAATAATGAAACAAATAATTCTTTTCGGCTCACTCTTTTTAGTTTTGAGCTATACACAAGGTCAAAATTTGAATAATCAAGTAACATTCGATTTTTATATGGGCGCGGGCTTGTCTAAATTAGATGACAGAATCGTTGATACTTACTCATTGATAGAACCCACTTACAGGATCGGAGCTTTAATAGGCGGAGGTGTATATTTTGGTTGTTTTGGTGTCAATCTTGAAATTGGTGGGTTTTCAATCAATGACAATGATTCTTTCATGCAGTTGAATACATCTGGCAATTATGAATCAACAACTTTTGGGTGGCATGCAACTCCCAGCATAGGAGGCAAATACAAAGTTAAAAAATTTGATTTTATACTTAATGTTGGTTATGCTCTTGCATCAGCACAACGATCAATTACTGATTGTATCGATTGTCGAACAGAAAAAGTCAGTATCAACAACGGAGCTACAATCAGACCAAAAGTCGTCTATCACTTACCCAAAAAGTATTTTTTCACTTCGTACGAACATTATTCTTCCAATCATATGCAAAGTTTGATTCTTGTTGGTTTTGGATACAGAACCAATAGATAGTAAGGTTGATAAGCTCTGTAATATTGCCAAGAATAGAGTTACAGGTTAGGAAATGTTGGAGTTGCTATAAAAGTACATAACAGGCATTAAACAACATACACTTAACTAGATACTAATTAAAATCAATATGTATTTAACCAAAGAAAACTTTAGAAAATGAAAAAAACAATTTTAACTCTAATTTTTGGGATTCTAGCTTTGACTTTTTGCAATGCCCAACAAATTGAAATGAAAAAAGTATTTGGAGGTTACAAATACTTCCAAAATGGAACTCAAATGCAAATGAAAGATTTGGTGAAAATAATGGAATCAAATAAACAAGCTTATGATTTTATTAAAAAAGCTCAATCAAATAATACAATGGCCTTTTTTTTTGGATGTGCTGGTGGATATTTAGTTGGTCGGCCAATTGGAACAGCTATGGGTGGAGGAGAACCGAATTGGACTTTAGCTGGAATTGGAGCTGGTCTTATTGCAATCTCGATTCCTTTTTCTTCAGGAGCAAATAAAAATACAAAGCAAGCAATGGAATTATACAACTCATCATTAAATTCAACTTCTTTGTATGAATTCAAGCCTGAGTATAAATTTTTAGCAAACGCAAATGGAATAGGACTTTCAATGAATTTTTAGAAAGAAAATCATCACAATAAGGTGTGAAATTTTTTTAAATGCTGTATAACCGAATCATTAGCCACCAAACGAACAAAATTCAGCGAATTAGTACAAAATAACTATTAAAAGTATAAAAAATGAAAAAACTAATTTTTATTACGGTAATCGGATTAATTTTCATTTTTAAATTAGAGGCAAAAAAGATTGAAGGTCAAATATTTTATAAGAACGACACTGTATATGTTACAATGAATATTCCTGTAAAATTTTTCACACAAGAGATAAACTATAAGAAATTACAGTACAAGATAAAGTATTTTGATTCTTTGGGAGTAAAAAAAGTTCTAAGACCAGATGATGCGGAGGAGATTAGATTTACCTATCAATATGAAAAAGTAAGAATGCTATCTCGGACAAATACTCTAGGATTGGGAAATATTTTCTCGATGAGCTCAAATATTTTTTTAAGGATTGAAATTGACGGAGTCTTAAAACTTTTTACCTACTATTATACTCAAAGCTATCAGATGAATAATACTTCAATAGGTATGTCAAGAGGTGTGTTTTTTATGGTG
>Ga0233444_10004167_pt1 | contig 13948 bp, 12 predicted proteins | sample SI_124_October20_6_FD_182792 | JGI IMG/M metagenome (GOLD analysis project Ga0233444, IMG submission 182792) | Seawater microbial communities from Saanich Inlet, British Columbia, Canada - SI_124_October2016_10_MG | ecosystem: Environmental > Aquatic > Marine > Inlet | place: Canada: British...
CACAACAAACAGCAGAGGCTTCTCAAGACAACGCTGCGGCGGCTACCCCACCAGAAACTGTACTCAATACTTCGGAAATAAACCAAACTGCGGCACAGCCTGTAGCAGCAAAACCTGAAACAAAGAACGATTTACCCGAAGAACCTGCGTTGCCCGATATCGCGGCACATGAACCGCCAGTAGCGAGTCCAGAAGCGGCCTTTGATAGTGGACCGTCGGCAGCGTCCCAAACAACACAGGCCCAGACCAAAGCACCAAAGCGCAACCAACCTCCATCAAAGCCTAACAGCGGTGGTTTATCACTTATGGCTGCGTTAAATGATTTATCCACTGAAGATAAAGCGCCTGTATTTGTGCCCAGCGAAGCGACTGAAGAGTCTGCCCCTCAGGTACAGGAAGGCCCACAGAGTGTGTTTAACGAAAAGGAATTGGTTGATGCGATTTCAACGTATGTAAAACAGCGGCATGTAAAAACGGCTATCCGTACGTTGCTTTCGGCGCAAATTCCCAAAATTTTGGACAAGAACACACTTCAGATATCGCTGGATAATAACATTCAATTGGGCTACTTCAATGAGGAGCAGAAGGAATTGGTCCCCTATTTGAGAAAAAAGCTGGACAATTTTGCTTTGCGATTCGAAACCATTTTAGTAGAAAGCGAGCAAGTGAAAAAACTATACCTGCCGGAAGAGAAGTACAAGCACATGGCTGAAAAGAATGCCAATCTCATTTACCTGCGACAGAAAATTAAAACCGATCTCGAATAATGCGCAGGGTTCTACTCATAGCGCTGGTGCTGTTTTCTATCAACGCACAGGCCCAACTCGATTGGTGGAATCAAACACATAATTGGGACGGAACAACGCCATGGACCCAGTACATGAAGTACTCTCATGCATATTTGGGCCCTAATGCCATTCCTATTCCTACCCTGCATCGAAGTGATCGGAGTTATTTCAGAAGCAGCTCACAGATGAGCCTCATCGAAGAGGATAGTTTCTTGAGCATTCACAACGAGCTACACTGGGACAGAGGCCATACCCAGTTTCACATCACACATCAAAGCATCGAGTATTACCGCACCTCAACAGAGCTGCGCGACTACCGCATCTCTCGAGATGAGGACAGCGAAGGCGTCATTGCTGGAGATATTTTGATTGATATCAGCACCCGACTATGGGAAAAAGATCGTGGGGCGGTTTGGTTTACGTTTCACACTAAAACGGCCGCTGGGCCTTTATCTCAAGCGAGGTTTACCGATGCGCCAGGTTATGCCTTCTTCTTTTCACATCAGCGGAGTTTTTCCGAGATAGGCCGCTGGACACCGACAATCACAACGGACGCTGGATTCCAAGTTTACCAAACCCATTGGGTCGATTACCCACAGAACGACGGATTTCTCGGTAACATAGGACTTCAGCTTCAGAAGGACGAGACCATTGTGAGTGCTCGAGTGCGCTCTTTCACGGGATACTTTCGTGATGGGGATTGGCCGCGACTGCTAGAGCTCCAGTGGAACCATAATTTGTCTTTTGGCCAAACACAATTGGGCTGGACCCGCGGGCTGAATGATTACCCGTTCTCCTTTTTAACCGTCGGGCTCGTTTGTTGGTTAGATTAAAAACCGCAAACGCCACTTAAGTCGAGCAGGCACCTCCACCCCTTCGGCTTTACGCAACGCCTCTTCCTTCCAGTGCTTTTGCATGGCCTGATCGCCGCGCTTCTTGTAGGTGCGGGCTAACTCGTAGGCCTTGCGTACCTCATAGAGTGCAAATTGCGCATCGTTAATATGGCCCAATTCCCTTGCCTTCTCCACCGCTCGCATCACCTTATCCACATGCCCTTCTGCATCTGCTGTCATCCCGAAATCCAATCTGTATTTGGTCGTACAATGTGGAATCTTCATGGGCATCACACCCTTCGAGAACAGCTCCAAATAGGCACCAGCGTCCTCCTGCAACTCGCGATCTTCCTCCCAACGAAACGCCACGGTCGAGCGCATAATCACCGTGCTAGGCACAATGGGATTGAAGGCCAAGAAATCTTCCACGGTTCGAATCTTCGGGCAAGCGCGCTCGCGCATCCTTGCCCCGGCATCTCCAGGACTCCATTCAAAGATGGGCGTGTAGAACCACTGAACGTCTAGAAAGCGCATCAGATAATCCCGCGCATTGGCCAATTTATTAGTGCCCCACACATCGTCTGCATCTAAAAAGGCCCACGTATCGCCTTTCGCTGCGTGCATGCCTGCATTCCGAGCCGCACCCAATCCCGCATTTTCTTGATCCACGCAAACCAAAGGCAATCGGTCCATAAACGATTGAATCACATCTGCGGTATCATCCGTGGAACCGTCGTTCACCACAACCACCTCAAACGGTTGAACATGCTGCTGCTCTACAGAAATCAAGGCTTCGCCAAGGGTCTCGGAAGCATTATAAGCCGGTATGATGACAGAAATCTTCATTAGTAGGGGAAAAACGTTTTTGGAAATAATCGAGCAGCCAATTTCTTTACCGGCTCCTTTAATCCCATCGCCTTTACAACAGCACCGGCCGATTTTATCAATGCACTCTTCACTAAATAGCTCAGCAATCCACTGCGATATCTACTGAAAACGCCAAACAACCGCACATTATTTCGCAATACATCCCAGGTCCATTTCATGCTAAACACATTGCCTGCCCACCACATCGCAACTTGCGCTCGAGCAGACTGAAGTGTCTTAGTATCCGTCCATCCTTCTCGCTCGAAAATGGTATACATCGCTAAAATCTCATCAAAGGCCGTGTAACTGGCAATAGCTCTAGAACGCTGCGTACGCTCGTGAAAACGAAAATAGTTCCTTGCCTCGGCAAAAAACTGCAATTCACCATGTTGCAATAACCGAGCGTAGAACAACCAGTCTCCGTTCAAGCGCCAACTCGTCTCCGGCGCACCCACCTGATCAAAAACCGATTTTCGAAATAAAACTCCGCTCGCATTGGGTATGGTGTTTGAAAAAATTATGCTTCCCGCAACTTCTACCTTGCCTTCCACTGTAAAGTCCGATTTCCAACGTGAAGCATCGCCAAAAATAAATCCGTAATCCTCTCTAAAATCTCGTAGAAACGAGCCCTTTTCATCCACTAAATAGCTGTGACTGAAGGCCATGACTGCCTTTTCATTGCGCTCTAAAGCATCTACATGTAACGCCAACATATCCAAAGCACAGGCATCATCACTTTCAGCTATCCACAGATATTTTCCTTTTGCCCAAACTGAACCACGTTCCCATTGCGCAAACGGGCTTCCTGAATTTTTTTCGTTGAAAAGTACCTCTATACGATCATCCTTTGCAGCCCATTTCTCCAATACCGCACGGCTATCATCCGTTGAACAGTCGTCCATGAGCAGGACTTCTATGTTTTTATATGACTGATTAACGATGGTGGAAATCCGCTCGTCTAAATAGTCCGCATGGTTATAATTGGGTACAATCACACTCACCAATGGTCCATTAGAAGGCAACACATACGTTGACGCTTTCGCTACTCTTTCTTCAGATTGCTTCAAACCCCGTTGTGTAAAACCAGTCATCTGACCCGGCTTCACATTTGCAAACTGGTATAATCCAAACCAAGTCTTACGCTGAAGCGCTTCATCACTACTGGTTAAATCTTCATAATGAACGGTACGGTAGTCCACGCCATAGCGTTTGAGAAGTTTCGCTGCATTGGCGCTATACGTGCGAGCCAAGTTTAATGCACTTTCAGCGTTTAAGGTACTTTGCGCCTCGTAGGATAGAGATTGCCGACGTAGGAGTGAATCGACCACTGCGGCTTCATCACGAAGTACCCAAATGACTTTTGCATCAGGAAAACGTCTCAACCACCATGGCAACGTCAAACTCAATCGTGGATCCTTAACCATCCAAGGCCCCGAATAATGCAACCATTGGCGAAAAGAACTGCCCGTTGCAACTTTCAAGTGTGCTGCATATAAATCGCGCGGTTGTACTTCACTCAAAGCGGAACCAAGAGAAGACTCTAAAAGCTCTTCGCCCGGGACATCACTCCAATTACCACCGGCCGTTTCAAGCAAGCGGTCGTTAATATCAATCGCATAAAGCGGCTCTGAATTGTGGTCACAAATGGCCCCTGGATATATTCCAGCCGAAGCCAGCGCTTGCGCCACCATGGTGGTGCCACTGCGGTGCATGCCTAGAATAAAGACGGGTGCCTGTATTTTGGTTTTTAACACGTATTTTCGAGCCTATGTCTAAGTCAAAGAAACTCGTTTTTATTCACATCCCAAAAACCGCAGGGACTTCCTTGCGACTTTTATTGGAATCCAATTATGAAGAAGCCGAAAGAGCCGCTATTTATTCGCACCAAGATTTAGACGAAAACCTTGCAAAAGCCCTGGCGGATCCAAAAATCAAATGCATCTATGGCCATTTCCCGCTGCGTCCTGTCATAATTGCCTCTGATGCCACAGTGGTGACCCTTCTTCGCGAACCCATCGCCAGAAGCATAAGCCATTACAACCACTACAGCAAACGCATGAATGAGAAGCATGCGAATCTCATGGAAGGGGTTGAAACGCCGGAAGACTTCACAAAATTGGTCCAAAGCAATAACCGTCAAACGGCTTTTTTAAGCGGCTACCTCAATCAAAAGGAATTTTTAGAAGATTCCGAAGTACTGCGCAAAGCGTTGGCCAATTTTGATAGGCTAAACGCCGTTGGCTTTACCGAGCACTACGCGGCATCTATTGCTTACTTTGGGGAATTATTGGGTTGGAAGAATACCCTTGTAGAACATCACAACAGTGGTGGAAAGAAAAAAGAAGTTGGCGCTAAAGCCGTTTGGGAAAACATGAACGAATACGACCTGCCGCTTTACAATAAGGCCCTCGAGCGATTCGCACCAAAACTGCAGGGATACGAACTACGAAAACCCCGTATACCTCGTGAACCATTAACCAAAAGAATGATGAATTATCTGCGTGCCCTTAGCTCAAAGTTCTGACCCAGATAAACGCGACGTACCTGCTCATCCGCAGCCAATTCTTCTGCGGTACCGCTTTTTAGAATTTTACCTTCAAACATGAGATACGTGCGGTCTGTGATCGCTAAAGTTTCTTGGACATTATGATCTGTAATCAAGATGCCAATATTCTTTTTCTTCAATCCGGCAACAATGCCCTGAATGTCCTCAACTGCAATGGGGTCTACTCCAGCAAATGGCTCATCCAGTAAAATAAACTTTGGCTTGGTAGCTAGTGCACGAGCTATTTCTGTTCGGCGACGCTCCCCGCCACTTAATAGATCGCCACGTGTCGCACGAATGTGGGCCAGTCCAAACTCTTCGAGTAACTCCTCTAACCGGTCCGCTTGCGCTGACTTTGAGAGCTTCGTCATCTCCAAAACGCCTTTGATATTGTCTTCAACACTGAGCTTGCGAAAAACTGAAGCCTCCTGTGCTAAATAGCCAATGCCTAACTGTGCCCGTTTGAACATAGGCATCTTTTGAATAGACCTACCGTCCAAAAGCACTTCACCGCTGTAGGGACGAATCAAGCCTACTACCGTATAAAAACTGGTGGTTTTCCCCGCACCATTAGGACCTAGTAATCCGACAATTTCGCCTTGATTCACTTCAAAACTGACATCATTCACGACAGTCCTGGAGCGGTATTTTTTGACGATATGTTTTGCTTCTAGTTTCACGTTTGTGCGGCTTTTCTTTTCATAATGCGTCTACTGACCATGATGCTGATTTGGTACAAAATCAATACCGGTAAAGTGACTAAAATCTGTGAGGCGAGATCCGGAGGCGTAATGATCGCACTCAACAGCAATATACCAACGATGGCGTGGCGGCGATATTGTTTGAGCAAATCTGGCGTTACAAGGCCTAACTTACTAAAGAAGTACACCACGATGGGCAATTGAAATAAAATTCCCGTGGCCAAAGTAATGGAGCTTACCATGCTAATGTATGAGGTCAAATCGATTCTATTGATCACTTCCGCGCTCACAGTATACGTCCCAAGGAATTGAATACTCAAAGGAACGATCACGTAATACCCGAAAAATACGCCTGATAAAAACAACAAAGTGGTGAAGAAAATGACTCCTTTGCTGCTTTTGCGTTCGGTTTCATGCAATCCTGGCTTTACAAATCGCCAAATCTCCCAAAAAACATAAGGGAAAGCGACAATTACGCCTGCGACTAATGATACCCACAAGTGCATTTGAAACTGCCCACTCATGCGCATGTTTAAAAGCTCAAAAGGAACTTCATCAAAGCAAAAAACTTCACCACCTATATAACTGGACAACCAACAGAAAAAGCGGTAGGTCAAGAAATCAGGCTGTTTAGGTCCAAAAATCAATTGGTCAAAAACGATGGCCCTATTCATGAACGCAACGACCGAAAACAAAAGAATCGCTAATGAGCTGCGCATTAGATGCCAACGAAGCTCCCCGAGGTGCTCCAGAAAACTCATTGAATTTTTGGTGTTCGCAGTGTTCATAGATTCTTTGAAAGCCCAAAAATCCGAAAAACAATCTGTAGTACCTTCACAATCCGCTGAAAATTGGCGTATATTAAAAGGGAACAAACCACACGCTTATGTCGGTGAACTGGGAAGACCATTTAAAGACCTATTTCGGTTTTTCAGGATTTAAAGGAAATCAACAGGCCATTATAGAGAGTATCGCTACCGGCAAGGATACTTTTGTCATCATGCCAACGGGCGGAGGAAAGAGTATGTGCTACCAACTCCCTGCTTTGGCAAGCCCAGGCACTGCTATAGTTGTTAGTCCCCTTATCGCACTGATGAAAAATCAGGTCGATGCCATAAGAGGCTATTCTGTAAAAGACAGCGTTGCTCACGTTCTAAATAGCTCTTTGACGAAAAAAGAAATGGAGCAGGTGCACGCCGACTTGAGAGCGGGGCTGACTAAACTTCTTTACGTAGCTCCGGAATCGCTGAATAAGGCGAGTAACATCGAATTACTAAAAGAGATAGAAATTAGTTTCTTCGCCATAGACGAGGCGCATTGTATTTCAGAATGGGGGCATGATTTCCGACCAGACTACAGAACGATCAAGCACAGTGTAAAAGCATTAGGTCGTAAACCGGTCATTGCCCTTACAGCTACTGCAACACCTAAGGTTCAGGCAGATATCATCAAGACCATGGGCATGGAAGAACCCAGCATCTTCCTATCTAGTTTCAACCGGCCTAATCTTTATTACGAAGTACGACCAAAGCGTGATATTGACCATGATATCATAAAACTACTCAGTCAGAACATTGGTGAGAGTGCTATCGTCTATTGTTTATCACGCCAAAAAGTAGAGGATCTTGCTGAACATCTCCAAATCAACGGGATCAATGCTCTTCCTTATCATGCAGGACTAGAAAGCGCCAAGCGCATCAAACATCAAGATGCCTTTTTGAATGAAGACTGCGATGTGATAGTCGCAACAATAGCTTTTGGAATGGGTATTGACAAACCCGATGTGCGCTTTGTATTGCACTACGATATGCCAAAAAGCTTAGAGAGCTACTACCAGGAGACCGGCCGAGCCGGTCGGGATGGCGGTGAGGGTACGTGTATCACTTACTTCGACATAAAGGATATCGAACGACTACAAAAGTTTTTGAGTAAAAAGCCTGTCAGCGAGCAAGAAATTGGACGTCAACTACTAGAAGAGGCGACTGGTTACGCTGAAGCCGCGACTTGCCGAAGAAGAGGTCTACTGCATTACTTCGGGGAAGAATTCCATGAAGACGACTGTGAAAAGATGTGCGACAACTGCCGCCATCCTCGTGAAAAAGTAGATGCCAGCGCAGAGCTCCTCGACGTTATCGCTTCTGTGAATGAAACCCACGGAAAATTCAAAACTTCAGAAGTCATCAACATACTCCGCGGAAATAAAACCGCCGTTCTTGTTCAAAATGATGCAGAAACATTGAAAACCTGGGCTATTCAAAAGGACAAAACAGAGAGTCATCTGCGTGCTGTCATTCGCCAGGGAATTATTCGCAGGTACCTCGAAAAAAATATAGAATCCTACGGAACCGTTCACGTCACTGAAAAAGGAAACAAAGGGAAACTCCCCAAAGCCTTTAAAGTGCGCAAAGAATTAAATTACCAGCAACTTAATAGCGGCGCAAACGAAACGAAGAAAGTTGTTGCAATGGATAGTGTGCTTTTTGGTATTCTCAAGGACCTACGAAAGAAAATTGCACAGCAAAAAGGTGTGCCGCCATATGCTGTATTTGCAGAAAATTCCTTGAGTGAAATGGCTACAATTTACCCTTGCAGTCTAGACGAGTTAAAAAATGTGCAAGGTGTAGGTGAAGGTAAAGCCAAGAAGTATGGAAGTTCAATTGTAGAGGCGATTAGTGCTTATGTAGCGGAAAACGATATAGACCGGCCGCAGGACATGATATTCAAAAGCGTTGCTAATAAGAGTGCGCTTAAGGTGTATATTATTCAAAGTACCGATCGCAAGTTGCCGCTAGAAGACATTGCAAGTGCAAAGGGGCTCAAAATGCAAGACCTTATTGATGAAATGGACCGTATTGTTCAAAGCGGCACGAAAATCAATATCGATTACTACCTCGAAGACATTATGGATGAAGAAAGCATTGAAGAGGTGTTCGATTTTCTCACAGAAGAGTGTGAAAGCGGTTCTATGATGGAATTGCTCGAGGAGTTCGGAGAAGATTACGACGAAAACGAATTGCAATTATTACGGCTCAAATTTTTCTCAGATGTCGCCAACTAGTATTAAAAAAGCCCGCTAAAAGCGGGCTTTTTTAATTTTGGTAAAGAAATTCTAATTCCTCTAGTTGATTTTCCAGTCTAATGCTAGCTGTAACTTTACTGTACGTAAGTAAAAATTGGATGTTTTTTTCAGACGCATCCACGTCCAGATTTTCATAAGGTAGTGTTTTGGCCATAGCGACACTTTTAAGATTACTATGACATAACGCAACGACCAAAACCATTCGTATATCCAACGCAAATAATTTACCCTTCTAGACTGATATTGTGGGTTACCATGAGCTTTTGAATATTGGTGATCGCATATCGCATGCGGCCTAGCGCTGTATTTATGCTAACATCCGTCTCTTCTGCAATGTCCTTGAAACTGTAGCCACAAAAAATACGCAGTTCCAAAACCTTGCGCTGTTCTTCAGGCAATGCATCAATCAATCGGTGTAGATCCTCATTGATTTGAGCCTCAATAAGCGCAGCCTCCATGGGCTGATCAGATTCCCCATAGGTATCGAAAACCGTGTATTCCCCGCTCGTTCTTACTTCCTTCTTGCGCGATTCGCGACGGAAATGATCTAGCGTAGTATTGTTAGCCACTCGCAAGGCCCAAGGCAAAAATTTGCCTTTTTCCTCATAATTGGACTTACGCAACGAACGGATGATCTTGATAAACGTCTCTTGAAACAAGTCGTCAGCAATTTCACGGTCCTGTACTTTACTGTAAATCTGGAGAAAGATTCGCTTTTTGTGACGACGAATCAACACTTCTAGAGCAATTTCCTGACCATTACGGTAACATGCCACTAATTCGTGGTCTGCTAGCTTTCCTATGTTCATAATAAAGGATTTAGCGTAACGGTCGTTCTATAGGCGAAGTGTTTTTATGATTAATTCTGCTGTGAATATACTAGTAAAGAAACAAAAACTGTTCCAATTCGGTTAAATTTGTCGTTTGCCCTCCACCCTACATTATGACAACACACATAGAAATCAAACGTGCCGCAGTTCACAACCTCAAGGATGTGAGCGTTAATATTCCTAGAAACCAACTGGTTGTGATTACCGGCGTAAGTGGTTCTGGGAAGAGTTCGCTGGCCTTTGATACACTTTTCGCCGAGGGACAGCGCCGATACGTGGAGAGTCTAAGCGCATATGCCCGTCAATTTTTAGGGAAATTAGATAAACCTAAGGTAGAATACATCAAAGGAATTCCACCAGCTGTGGCCATTCAACAGAAGGTAAGTAGTCGGAATCCGCGATCAACTGTTGGCACAACGACGGAAATTTACGATTACCTAAAATTGCTGTTTGCAAGAATTGGAAAGACCTACAGTCCGGTCTCTGGTGCACTAGTTAAACGGCACAACGTAAGTGATGTCATGAAAACCATTCACCGGCTCGACGAAGGCACTCGGTTCCTGATTACAGCCCCAGTGACTTTTAAGGACCGAACTACGCTCGAACATTTGTCCATTTTATCACAGCAAGGGTTTGCACGAATTTTAGTGGATGGAACCATCGTCAGTATTGAAGAGGTTCTTGAAGAAAACACCTATTCAGCGGAGAAGATTCAATTGGTGGTCGACCGTGCCGTTGTGCGGTATAACGACGAAGACAACGACTACCGTCTACAAGACTCCATTCAGACGGCATTTTACGAAGGACGCGGCGAGTGTGAATTGCGCTTTATGGACGAAACGCCCACAATGGTATTCAATAGCCTGTTTGAACTTGATGGCATCAGCTTCACGGAACCTACGTTGCATTTATTTAGCTTCAATAACCCTTTAGGGGCCTGTCCAAAATGCGAGGGCTTCGGGAGCACTATGGGCATTGATGAAGACCTTGTTATACCAAACCCGCATTTAAGTGTCTACGAAGGCTGTATTGCGCCATGGAAGGGGGAAACTATGGGTAAATGGAAGGATAAGTTCATCCTAGGTGCTTCAGCGCATAATTTTCCCGTGCATCGCCCTTACATCGATCTAACAGATGAGGAAAAAGCCTTGCTCTGGGACGGGGCTAAAGGTGTCAAAGGCATCAATGCTCTATTCAAACATCTCGAGAGTAAAAGCTATAAGATTCAGTTTCGCGTCATGTTGAGCCGCTATCGCGGAAAAACGGTTTGTACCACTTGTAAAGGCAAAAGACTAAAGCCCGAAGCGAATTATGTCAAAGTGGGAACTCAGTCACTTAGCGATTTAGTCGAACTTCCGCTTCGCAAGCTCAAGGTCTTCTTCCAAGAACTGAAGTTGGACGAGCAAGACGCCAGTATCGCAAAGCGGTTGCTCACGGAAATCACCACGCGGATTGACTTTCTCATTTCTGTAGGCCTACCCTACCTTACCTTAAACCGGATATCTAGTACTCTAAGCGGTGGAGAAAGCCAACGGATTCAATTGGCCACATCTCTGGGCTCTTCGCTTGTAGGCTCGCTCTATATTTTAGATGAACCGAGCATCGGCCTGCACCCTAAGGATGCGCAACAACTTATCACCGTAATTCAAGCTTTGCGCGATAATGGGAATACCGTAGTCGTTGTTGAACACGAAGAAGCATTTATGCGCGCGGCAGACTTCCTCATTGATATAGGCCCAGCAGCTGGAAATCTGGGTGGAGAAATCATAGCCGCTGGTCTGCCACAAGACGTTTTGAGTCATCCAACATCTTTAACTGCTGCTTATTTAAACGGTACTCAGCAAATTCCTATACCGCAGGCATTAAGAAAAGTGAAGGGTGAAATTATTTTAGAAGGTGTGCGCCAACACAATCTTAAAGGTTTTGACATTTCATTCCCGTTAGGAGTATTTAGTGTAGTAGCAGGCGTGAGCGGATCTGGCAAGAGTACACTCATTAAACAAATACTCTATCCGGCACTCAAAAAACATCTAGAAATGGTCGGAGAACGGCCGGGAATTCACAAAGCGTTAAAAGGCGATTTGGATGCGATTCAACATGTGGAGATGGTGGATCAGAATCCCATAGGCAAATCCTCGAGATCTAATCCAGTGACGTACCTCAAGGCTTACGACGATATTAGAAATCTTTTTGCGAGTGAAGAATTGGCCCGCATAAGAGGTTACAAGGCAAAGCACTTTAGCTTTAATACAGACGGCGGCAGATGCGACGCCTGCAAGGGTGAAGGTGAAGTGACCATTGAAATGCAGTTTATGGCGGATGTGCACCTGCCATGCGAAACGTGCAACGGTAAACGCTTTAAAGCAGAAATACTAGAGATAAAGTTTCACGGTAAAACCATTTCTGACATCTTGGATTGTACCATTGATGAAGCCATCGGATTCTTTGCCGCACACAATGAGCGGAAAATTTCAAACAAACTTCAACCGTTGCAAGATGTAGGATTGGGGTACGCACATGTTGGTCAAAGCAGCTCAACGTTGAGTGGTGGCGAAGCACAGCGGGTAAAATTGGCCTTTTTCCTATCAAAGGGGATTAAGAATGGTAAGACACTGTTCTTGTTTGATGAACCCACGACGGGGCTTCATTTTGACGATGTAAAAAAGTTACTTCGTGCTTTTAACGAATTGGTTGACCTAGGACATACGGTTATCGTTATCGAACACGATTTGGACGTTATACAACGCTGTGACCATGTGATTGAGATTGGCCCAGAAGGTGGTGAATTAGGCGGACAATTACTTTATTCCGGCCCTCCAGATCAACTAATTAAAGTTAGCGAAAGTCCTACCGCTGAAGCGCTGGAAACACACTTGAAACAATAGTCTCAATCGAGACACTTTTGAGCAAAAAGTATACACTTTACAAATACGTAGGCGCATCAAAACGTTTTAATTTCAGGAAAATCTTCATCAAAAGCTATGTTATCTCGTTATCTTTGAGAGGTACCCGAAAGGGTAGCTTAGGTTTATTGGTTTGGTATACGGTCCGCTTCGGCGGACCGTATCTTTTTCAGCCCTACCCTAATTCTTTTGCGATCCCGCACACTGATACAGCAAAACGGCTGCGGCCACGCTCACATTTAGACTGTCCACGGCTCTGCCTGCCATAGGTATGATGATGTTCTCAAAGCCTTTATTCAACCAATCCTCAGAGAGTCCTTTACTTTCCTCGCCAACAATTATTGCCGATTTCTTCGCCCATTTCACATCATACATCGCCGTGGCGTTCTCGTGCATGTGCGTAATATAACTTGTGAAGCCACTTTCCATTAACCATTGCTGCACTTGGTCGCTAGATCCCATGAAAATTGGGAGTTCGAACAAAGCGCCTGTAGCGTTACGCACGACATTCGGGCCAAATGGATCCAAGGCAGGATCAGCTAGAACAATCGCTCCAGCGCCTGCGGCCAAGGCCGTGCGCATAATTGCACCAAGATTTCCAGGTTTCTCGATGCCTTCTACAACAACGATGCGACTCGCGGCCTCCAAAACCTTCGATCGGGACGCAAAACTGCCATCCGGACGGTAAAAAACAGCAACAACATCTTCCGTAGAATCACGGTATGCGATCTTCTCATAAACCTTAGCGGATACTTCATACCGGTCAACCGTATCTGGAACACCCGCCACAGGCTCGGTATTTTCGAGCGTCCAGAGCTCTTTCATCTCCCAATTACAAGCAAGTGCACGGTCTACTTCCCGTCGTCCTTCTACGATACAAACGCCAAAGACTTTGCGCACTTTACTTTTAGAGACTAATTGGACAATCTCCTTTACTTTTGGATTACTAAGACTAGAAATGTAGCGGCTCATAGATATGGCTAAAAAGAATAGACCAAAGAAAATCAATTTAGAGGACTTAGGCGGCTTTGTCTTTAGTACGAATCCAGAATTTGAACCCCCTGTATTTGACAGCGTAGCTGCAGACCAATTGGACCCTGGCGCTCAACTGCTCGAATTATATTTTGAAAAGAAGGGACGTGGTGGTAAGCAGGTCGTGCTTATTAAAGGATTTATGGGTAGCGACGACGAACTTAAAGCTTTAGGTAAATCATTGAAACAACATTGCGGCGTTGGAGGAAGTAGCAAAGACGGAGAAATCATCCTTCAAGGCAATGTTCGCGACAAAGCCACTGAATTTTTGCAAAAAGAGGGGTACAAAACAAAGCGAATTGGAGGATAAATGTCTTTATTCTCCGCTAGGTAGAAAAAATTGCGCCAATTTTTTTGCGATTCGAAAACG
>Ga0233444_10004180_pt1 | contig 13927 bp, 12 predicted proteins | sample SI_124_October20_6_FD_182792 | JGI IMG/M metagenome (GOLD analysis project Ga0233444, IMG submission 182792) | Seawater microbial communities from Saanich Inlet, British Columbia, Canada - SI_124_October2016_10_MG | ecosystem: Environmental > Aquatic > Marine > Inlet | place: Canada: British...
TGGGCCCTTCTGCGTCCTATGCCTACATTGCAACAGATAGAGCTATTGCCGATGCAGGCTTGACTGAAGACATGGTCTCAAACCCAAGAACAGGCCTTGTAATGGGTTCTGGCGGCGTTTCTGGTGAAATGTTTACCGAAACCATCGATGTAATGCGTGAGCGCGGCATCAAGCGCGCTGGCCCGTACAGAGTAACGCAAATTATGGCAAGTACAGTTTCAGCCTGTGTTGCTACCCCGTTTAAAATTAAGGGTGTTAACTATGCCCTCGCCTCTGCCTGTGCTACCAGTGCTCACTGCATTGGTCACGCAGCAGAACTTATCCAGCTAGGCAAACAAGATATTCTTCTTGCCGGCGGCTCAGAGGATATGCACTGGTCTATGGCCGGCATGTTTGACGCTATGGGTGCGCTCACCAGCAAATATAATGACAACCCTGAGGTAGCCTCAAGGGCCTATGATGCAGATCGTGATGGTTTTGCACCCGGTTTAGGTGCTGGAACAGTGGTGGTTGAAGAGCTTGAACACGCTCTAGCTCGTGGCGCTAATATTATATGTGAAATTACCGGTTACGGCGCGACCTCTGATGGCGCTGATATGGTAGCTCCATCTGGCGAAGGCGCAGAGCGCTGCATGAAAATGGCGATGGAAAATATTGGTGGTCCACTGGATTATTTAAACACCCATGGAACTAGCACACCCGTAGGTGATCTTGCCGAATTAGGCGCTATTCGCAATACCTTTGGCGATAATTGCCCAGATATCAGTTCAACTAAGTCACTGTCTGGACACAGCCTTGGTGCTGCAGGCGTTCATGAAGCCATATACTGCATGCTGATGATGGAAGGTAATTTTGTCGCAGGTTCCGCACATATTGATAACCTAGATGAAAAAGCTGAAGGCTTGCCAATTCTTCGTCAAAGCAAAGACAAGCCGGTTAATCGTGTAATGTCCAATAGCTTTGGCTTTGGCGGTACCAACGCTACCCTAGTTATGGAAAAATATTCCGCTTAATTCGATTATTTAGCGGCACAAAAAAGGCACCCATTGGGTGCCTTTTTTGTGTAACAGTTTAAATCACAATGCTTCGATAACTGCCTCGGCACTGGACACGTCAAAACCGCTTTCATCAACATTAAGCAGTTCTACTACACCGTCATTGACGATCATTGCGAAGCGCTTGCTTCTAACGCCCATACCAAAACCTGTACCATCAAGTTCAAGCCCAAGCGCAGTGGCATAGGTGCCATTACCATCAGCTAACATGAGTAGGTTTTCAGCGTTAGAGCTTTTACCCCAGGCATCCATTACAAATACATCATTCACAGAAAGGCAGGCAACTGTATCAACACCTTTGGCGATAATTTCATCATACTTAACTACAAAACCGGGAAGATGAGAAATTGCACAGGTTGGCGTAAAGGCTCCAGGTACTGCAAATACAACGACTTTTTTACCAGCGAAAATCTCTGAAGTGGTTATTCCTGTGGGGCCTTCTGAACCCATTACAGAAAAAGCACCCTCGGGTAGTTTATCTCCAACTTTAATTGTCATAACTGACTCCATAAAATTTATTGAGTTCTAGAAGCCCTAGAACGGTATATCATCATCAAAACCCATGCCGCCAGACGGTGCTGAGGGCTGAGCTGAAGCTTTTTGCTGCGGCGCTTGCTGCGGCGCTTGCTGCTGTGAAGCTGAAGGCGCATAGTCCGGCTGTGACTGTTGATCATAACCACCTTGACCACCACGGCTATCAAGCATTTGCATTTCGCTAGCAACAATCTCGGTAGTGTAACGATCTTGACCGTCCTGACCCTGCCACTTTCGAGTTCGCAGAGAACCTTCAACATAGACCTTAGATCCTTTTTTGACATACTGCTCAACGATTTCTGCTAAACGGTTGAAAAACACCACGCGATGCCATTCGGTGCGCTCTTGCTGATCACCTGTATTTTTATCTTTCCAAGATTCTGATGTAGCTAGACTTAAATTAGTCACTGCACCACCCGAAGGCATATATCTTGTTTCTGGGTCCTGTCCACAGTTACCCACTATAATTACTTTATTGATTCCGCGTGCCATTGGTTTCCCCTGTCTATTTGCGATTTAAAAAGGGTTCTATGCTCTTTAGATCTATTAAGTTTTTATCCACCTTAACATATGCTAAATCTTCACCCTCAATCAAGAGTATATCTTCTACTCCAACTATATTTGAAATACTTTTTACAAAATCATTAGCTTTTATTTCACCCACTTGCAAGATAAGCGTCTGTAGGGGTTTGGGTGACGCCATTGTGGATGCCACAAAGCACCAAAATAACAGCATAAGACCCAACACCAAAAATAATCCATCAACACCTAAATTGGCCAGTGCAAAACCACCGAGAACACCACCTGCAAAGGTTCCCAAAAATTGGCAGCTTGAATAAATCCCCATAGCTGTGCCCCTATTACCCACAGGACAAACCTTGCTCAACCACGAAGGGAGCAATGCTTCTAGTAGATTGAATGAAGCGAAATAGATAAACAACATTGCTACTGTTATCAGCGCACCATCTGTAGTACCTAAAACCAACATTGCAACAGTCATTAGCGCCACCGCTAAGACAAATATTTTTTTCTGTGCATTACGCTTTTCTGCAAAAATCATTGCAGGCAACATAGCAATAAAGCCGCCACCCAGAAGGCTGAGATAAACCCACCATAGCTGATCTGGATTGATCGCAATCTGTCTTACCAAAACACTAGGTATTACAACAAAGGCTGCCATTAATGTTAGGTGAAGAAAAAATATGCCAATATTTAGGCGCATTAAGGATGGGTTACGAAGCAAATAGCCCAACTGCTGTAAATCAGTTTGGGTTTCACGATTTTGTCGCATTGATAAAGTTTTAGGAACAAGTTTAAAAATAATTACAACACCGATTAACCCCATTAACGCTGTTAACCAAAATATACCTGCCATACCAAAGTTTGATGCGACAACAGGGCCTAAAACCATAGCTAAGGCGAATGATATGCCAATACTACCCCCAATTGAGGCCATGGCCTTGGTGCGATTTTGCTCTGCAGTAAGATCGGTGACAAGCGCCATTAATGTACTTGCTATAGCACCCATACCCTGAAGTGCGCGACCTATAATCACAGCGATTGCACTATCGGCAGTGGCTGCCACCACACTACCCAAAATAAACAAAACAAGGCCAACCAAAATAACCGGACGACGACCGATTTTATCCGACAATAAACCCAGTGGAATTTGCAATACGGCCTGGGTAAGACCATATATCCCAAGGGCTAAACCCAACAAGAATGCGCTAGCCTGTTGATACTGGTCAAAATAAATCGATAACACCGGTAGCACCATAAACAAACCCAGCATGCGAAAACCATAGAGGCTTGCAATTGAAAAAACTGCGCGTTTTTCCACCGAGGAAAACCTGCTTGTACTGTGGGGTTTATTAGTCAATTTAGTCGCTTATCGAATGAGTTACTGTAATGCCAACCATAGTAACAGCCAGATGCACGTGGGAAAATAAATATCGTGCAATTTATTCGGCTATTTATTCATCTGTATTACAGTTACATGAGTAAAATGAAATCAAACAATATTTTATATTCTTCCATTTCACTTTACTCGGCCCCTGGCTTGAGACGTATAATGGACCCTTTAACCTGAATAAAAGTAGTGATAATGGATACAATTCAAGTTCGCGGTGCAAGAACGCATAACCTCAAAAATATCGACTTGGATATCCCCCGCGATAAGTTGATTGTTATTACTGGGCTCTCAGGTTCTGGCAAATCATCGCTAGCATTCGACACGCTTTATGCAGAGGGCCAAAGGCGCTATGTCGAGTCGCTTTCAACCTATGCTCGCCAGTTTTTATCAATGATGGAAAAGCCGGACATTGATCATATTGAAGGCCTGTCTCCCGCCATATCAATTGAGCAAAAATCTACCAGTCACAATCCGCGCTCCACGGTAGGGACTATTACCGAAATATACGATTATCTTCGTCTATTATTTGCGCGCGCTGGAGAACCACGCTGCCCAGACCATCACCTCCCGCTTAAAGCACAGACCGTCAGTCAAATGGTCGATCAGGTTCTGGCTTTACCCGAGGGCTCAAAACTAATGCTTTTAGCCCCAGTTGTTCAGGATAGAAAAGGTGAGCATGTTCATTTGCTTGACAACTTGCGTCGCCAAGGATTTATTCGCGCACGAATCGATGGGCTTATATGTGATTTAGACGAAGCCCCTGCCCTCGACAAAAAGAAAAAGCATAGCATTGAAGTTGTAGTTGATCGCTTTAAAGTCAAACAGGGTATTGGTATTCGAATGGCGGAATCCTTTGAGACTGCATTAGGTCTTTCTGAGGGAATCGCACTAATCAGTTATATGGACGGCGATGAAAAAGATTTAATGTTCAGTGCCAAATTTGCCTGCCCTATTTGTAATTACAGCTTAACTGAACTGGAACCCCGTTTATTTTCCTTTAACAACCCCGCGGGAGCCTGCGGCACCTGTGATGGTTTAGGTATTCATCAGTTTTTTGATGTTGATCGGATTATTCAACACCCTGATGCTTCTATTGCTGAGGGTGCTATTCGCGGCTGGGATCGTCGCTCATTGTTTTATTTTAATATGCTCAGCAGCTTGGCCGAGCACTATGACTTTGATATTGAAACGCCATGGAATCAATTATCCCAACTACAGCAACAGAAAATTCTGTTTGGCAGCGATGATGAAGAAATAACATTTAACTATGTTAATGATCGTGGCACCGTGTTCCGACGAGAACATAGCTTTGAAGGCGTTATCCCTAATATGGAGCGTCGTTACAGAGATACTGAGAGTAATTCGGTTAGAGAGGATCTCAGCAAGTATATGGCAACGTCTGACTGCCCCGATTGTGAGGGCACAAGACTCTGCAAGTCAGCACGCAATGTTTTTGTCGATAACAAGCGCATTGAAGATATAGTTTCTATGCCTGTGGGCGAATGCTATGAATACTTTGAATCAATTAATTTACCCGGACGCCAAGGTCAAATAGCGGAAAAAATCATTAAAGAAATTCGCGATCGCTTTTGCTTTTTGGTAGATGTCGGACTCAACTATCTCTCTCTTAATCGCAGTGCCGACACTCTTTCTGGCGGTGAAGCCCAGCGTATTAGACTAGCCAGCCAAATAGGTGCAGGTCTAGTGGGTGTTATGTATATCCTTGATGAGCCCAGTATTGGTCTTCATCAGCGAGATAATGAAAGATTGCTTAAAACTCTTGTTAGACTGCGTGACCTTGGCAATACCGTGATTGTTGTAGAGCACGATGAGGATGCTATCAAAGAAGCTGACTTTATTGTTGATATCGGGCCTGGTGCTGGCGTGCATGGCGGTGAAATAGTCGCTATGGGCGATAGTAAGACCATTATCAACAGCCCAAAGTCGATTACTGGGCAATTCTTATCCGGCGCCAGAGGCATTGTTGTGCCGAAAAAACGACACAAAAGCACTGGCAAATCGCTTGATATTAGTGGTGCTGCAGCCAATAACTTGCAATCTATTAATGCCAAAATTCCGGTTGGCTTGTTTACCTGTGTTACCGGTGTTTCTGGGTCTGGAAAATCTACACTAATTAATGAGATCCTCTACCCTGCTGCTGCTGTAGCATTGAATAGAGCGACTACATTAAAACCAGCGGCACATAATGAAATTACCGGTCTTGAGCACTTTGACAAATGTATCGATATCAATCAAAGTCCGATTGGCCGAACGCCTAGATCAAACCCCGCTACCTATACGGGCATTTTTACTCCTGTCAGAGAACTTTTTGCAGGCACTCAAGAAGCACGATCTCGCGGTTATACACCTGGACGATTTAGCTTTAATGTTAAGGGCGGTCGCTGTGAAGCCTGTCAGGGTGACGGTGTAACCAAGGTTGAAATGCATTTTCTACCTGATATTTATGTTCCCTGCGATGTGTGTAAGGGCAAGCGCTACAACCGTGAAACTTTGGATATAACATTTAAAGGTAAAAATATTCATCAGGTACTGGATATGACCATTGAAGACGCCAGCGTATTCTTTGAGGCTATACCCAGTGTTTCTCGTAAGCTTCAAACGCTTATCGATGTTGGCCTTTCTTACATAAAATTAGGTCAGGCCGCCACCACGCTCTCTGGCGGTGAGGCTCAGCGAGTAAAGCTATCAAAAGAACTATCAAAAAGAGACACAGGTAAAACTCTCTATATTCTCGATGAGCCTACCACAGGCCTTCATTTTCATGATATAGAACAACTTTTAAGTGTGCTCCATAGACTGCGCGATCATGGCAATACAGTTGTGGTTATAGAACATAATTTAGATGTTATAAAAACCGCCGATTGGATTATAGATCTAGGCCCAGAGGGTGGCGCTGGCGGCGGAACAATAGTCGCTACCGGCACCCCAGAAGATGTGGCTAAGGTTAAGCCATCACATACTGGGGCGTTTTTGAAGAAAATGCTGTAATTAGGCCTTTCGGGCCTCGTAATCCAGTATAAGCTGGTCCATCGCTTGCTGATCAAATTCACGCAGGCCACTGAGTACTAATTTTTTCTCACCACGACCAATGGCTTTTTCGCCTTCATTAATAGAAAACTGCAGCGTAACATTGCCGCGTTTACCATCGACTTCCATTTGAGCATCTAAGAATTTTACCTCAGGTGTTGATAGAGCTATTTGATCTAAACTTAACGACATAGACTGGTACATCACCAAGGGACGAGCAACATTAATCATTACTTGATGTTGCTGCATTAATGGTACCAATATATAGGGGAAGCTGTGTCCAGAAAACTCCACATAACTGCGCACTAAGTGCTCAATAGCTGACTGCTCCTGTGACATATCACCCTCGCGATATGCATTGAGATAAATTTTTTCCCGACTATCTGTAATCGATAATTCAGATGTATTCCACTCAGGGAATAATAGTTCTTTGTTCGCCGGCACTAGCCCTGAAAAATCAAATCGCATTTGCTGACTTAAACCATAATTATTTAAGGTTAAGGCAAATAGTAAATCACCGGGCACGCAAAAACGCTTGGACTCAACATCATGAATCGGGTTGTAATCGTTACAGACTTGCTTGGCAAATTGACTGCCCTGTTCAGCACTGATGCTAAGCTGATTACCATTTTGCGAGAAAAAGGATTGTAAAAACATATATTATTCTAACTCTGATTCAAATTCTTCAAGTACGTCTAAAGGCTCAAGCTCTTGACCCTCAAGATCAGTATTCCAATTAATACCTACGCGTAATACATCTTCATGCATTCCTGTAAGCCAGTCATCAAGAAACTCTTCAATAGCTATTGCAACTGGCTTGTATACAGCCCAATCGTCATTACATAGCTGAGATGCTAAATCTTGATTAGACCAGAAAGGAATTACGCCTATTTCTGAGTTAATACTGGACTCAACCATCGCCCAGTTATCATCCTCATCTCTCAAGCCCCAGATACAACCCTGCTCAAGGCTTTCGATAATTAAACGATCATAATTTTCTTGAAGATTTTCTGACAGTGGCTGCATCTAAGGCTTCTTAAATAATGAATAGATTGTGAGGTGCCATGTTAACCGCTTTAGAATAAGGCTGCCACATTTACTACAGCCAAAATGATAGATTAATGAGCCTTATAAAGAATTCTTATTCTTAGCTAACCGAATACCTCTGGTATTAGCAGTATCTATAGCCAAATCAGTTGTCACACTGATTGACCTAAGCTCAACAGATGTCGCAGGGCTGATATGCATAAAATCGCGACTTATAAGCATTATTTTACTGCCAATCTCTGCATTTTGACTATTCAGAGCCAGTATGAAATTTTGCTCGGTATAGCCGACAGATTCAATCCTAAAGTTATGCAACCTACTGAGGCTGGGTAGCGTCCGCTCAATAACATCCATAGTTTCGACGTCATACTCTATAACTTTGAACGCGCTGGTAAAAATATAGAGCTTCTTATTTAATCCAAGTAGGTAAACAGCATCATCCTCTGAATAATTGGCCAACTTTTGCATGCCGCTATCAACCAACTTATAAATGGCGTTGGCCTCTAAACCCTGCAGCTCGTTATTTGACACATTGTGGCTATAATTATTTAGAACAAAGAAATAGTCGGCATCTAAAAATACGCCTAGATGATTTAGCGGAATATTAATTGCTTCGGAAGAATTTTTGCCGCTTGATTCATATAACACATCAGTTGTTTTAGCGTCGAGATCTATAGCAGTGATAGCGCCGCGCTGCTTTGCATAAATAATATTGTTTTGTATGACTGAATAGCCTATATCTATGGGTAAATCTTTTGTAAATTTTGCGCTTGATAAGTCAAAATAGGTTGTTGCTGCAAAAACCCTATAAGTTTGTCTCTGTGGGTCTTCATAGACTTCACCAGGGGGCAGATAACCATATAAAGGCGGATTGTTTATTAGGGTTTGTTGATTCAATAGCGTGGTGCCTAAAAGAAGACCATTATTATACTTTAGAGGAATACCCTGAATACCCCTAGCACCTGCGGGATATTCAAGCTTGCTCCCCGATTCGAGATCAATAATGGCTACGCCTGCATTGTTGCGTTCGTCCTTTCTTGCACCGTAGGGAACAATAATTCTATTAGCGGCACAGTCTAAAAATGCACTTATTGGTGACCAATCATCAAATACAGCCAATTGGTCAAATTCGACGCTATTATGCCGATGTTCAAATAGATATATTTTGCTTGAACCAGACACCGTAAAGGTGTTTTTACAGTTAGAAAATAGGTACGCGGTAGTATTTTGTAATTTATCATCAGTCATTTCACAGCCACAAACCAATATGACCAGCAAAAATATATTGCTATAGGAAACTTTTAGCGCCACAGAAATTATTCCTTGTTATGACCGAACAACAGATTCCTCAGATATAGCTATTAATTGAGAATTATTAAGCACATCTTTCGGAAATGACCACCAATCACCGTCAGAAGGAGCAGAAGGAGCAAGATCAATATTGTAAAGATATTTATAGGCATCTCTTACCAGCTGAGAGCTATGAGCATTTGATGGAGTATTTCTTTTATACAGTTTGGGGGAAAGTGTTATTTCAGTTTGGGCATTAAAAACATCGCCGACATCAAAGGTCTTTTCCCCTCTCGGACTTATATCAGTTGAGGGTTCAATCACCGCGACGTAATAGCCATCAACAGATGCCCAACCACCCTGTTGAGCCCATCTATCAGGGTCATTGTGCCTTCGTATAGATCCATTAGTATCGGTATCGATAATATCGGGCGTATTGTTTATGCCATAGGTGTTGTCATCAATCATCGCCATATGGTCTATGTAACCGTTGGCCGCATAGACTATATCACCACCCTGCCATTGTTGACGGGCCATCATATCTTGATCAATTAAATACGCGTTATTGCGATTATTTGTAAACATAAAAGCACGGTTTGAATCATCCTGCTGGACACTGACACAACCGACAATAAATACCGTTAACAAGACACTTACAATAACTGATCTTGTTTGAAAATCCCTAACACCGAGCTTATATAACCTCATTCTTTCATCCCTGACAATAGGTTCAAGGGAAATCCAATTTCCCACTAACACCTAGCAACTACAGCTTACTAACCCTATCTTTAATTCTAGACCAGTGTGAGGTGTATTATTGAGAAATTATTGCCTGATAATATTTGACATACTAGATAGTCAACATTAAGCAACAATCTTTTATTTATTTAAACTGCTAAACAATGAATTTTGCTAAACTAGCAATCATGAGAAATGATGCAGCCCTTCAAGCCGATTTAGCCTCGCGCCAAAACCTATTTAGATTGGGCTTAATTCGGGCTGTGGTATTAGCAGGGCAGGCTCTTGCGCTGGTCTATTTCAGCTTCTTTAAACCCATTGAACTACCCTCCAGCGAAATAGCACTGGTGTTGGCAATATATGCATCGGTCACTATTGCCACCGCAAATAGAGGCAGGGTCAATATCCCGATGGGCAATAATGAGTTTTTTATCCACCTGCTGGTAGATATATTTTTCTTTAGCATCCTACTGTATTTTAGTGGCGGTGCTTCTAACCCATTTATATCCTATTACTTAATTTCGATTAGTATCGCTGCAATTGCTTTACCAAGACTATATACCTCAGTGATAACTATTATCGCCCTTAGTTGTTACAGCTTGCTACTTAAATACCATGTCCCTGTATCTGCCATAGCGCCAAATCATATGGGCCACTCTATGGCTGGCAATAACCTTCATATTTGGGGTATGTGGGCTAATTTTGCTATCAGCGCGTCGATAATCACCTACTTTGTTAGTCGTATGGCAAGCGAACTCAGATCCCAGCAACAAAAAATTTCCGAACATCGAGAGCAACAACTTCAGGATGAACAATTATTGGCAATAGGAACGCTAGCTGCCGGAACTGCCCATGAGTTGGGAACACCACTAAATACCATGAAACTATTAGTGGATGAGATGCTATTACAGCAAGATGAAAACTCAGATTTAAGACTGTTAAGCCAGCAGATTGCCCAATGCAAAACAACCCTTAAAGAACTGCAAACTACCGCCAATGAATCAACGTCAGATGCCTATTCAGCTCAGTCGCTCTTCGGGTATTTTGATCAATTATTTGAGCGATGGCAATTGATGCGGCCTGAGCTTAAAGCCACGATTAACTATGCTGATAGCTCAATACCAGCACCAGATTTAAGGTTTCATCCAACCATTGCTCAGTCAATTTTAAATCTTTTGAATAATGCCGCAGATGCCAATCCCTACTTGGTCGAGGTTTTAATTGATTGGACTGAGAGTGAAATAACGCTTCAAATTAAAGATCAGGGTGAAGGCTTTAATCAGGCTGATATGAATGATCTTAGCAAGCCCTTTTATTCTAATAAAACCGAAGGCTTGGGCCTGGGATTATTTTTATCGCAGAGCACTGTGACGCGTTTTGGCGGTTCAATAAACTTACAAAATCGCGAGGACGGAGGCACCTTAACCACAATTAATTTACCGATAAATCTAATTGCAAAAAATGAGGTTACACAGTGAAGTACCTCATTATTGATGATGACGATACTTTTTGCTCTGTTCTCTCAAGGGTGCTTGAGCGCCAAGGCCATCAAATTAGTACGGCCAATAATGGTTTACAGGCTTTGACTCTGTGTGAAAACAATACCGATCTTGATCGAGTGATTCTCGATTTAAAGCTAGAGAACGAATCAGGGCTATCAATTTTAACCGCTATAAAACAAATACTTCCTGATGTAGAGATCCTTATATTAACGGGTTATTCCAGCATATCCACAGCTGTGGAGGCGATAAAACTAGGCGCCATAAATTATTTGTGTAAGCCAGCATCGGCCGATGAGATTGTCAGCGCCTTTTCATCACCGCAAAACAGCACTGATGACGTGCCTCTTCCCGCTGAGCCCACTTCGGTGAATCGCTTGGAATGGGAGCATATTCAGAGAGTACTAAAGGATAACGAAGGGAATATTTCAGCGACGGCTAGAAGTCTAGGTATGCATCGCCGAACCCTACAGCGCAAACTGCAAAAGAAACCCACGAAACAATAATTATTGGTTGCATTGCTTAGCCATAATAATGGCATCTTCACGCCCAAGGCCATTACGATAGTAGTCTTTGCGCTCGGCAATCTTATTAAAACCTAATTGCTGATAAAGCCTAATTGCTCGAAAGTTACCTACGCGTACTTCTAGGTAAAACTGTTCAACTGTGCTGGGTAAACCCGCAACCAAGGCTGTTAAAAATTGACTGCCAAGTCCCTTACTCTGCTGTTCTGGGTCGATTGCTATATTGTGTAATTCAGCCTGATTTTCAACAGTGACAATAACCGCAAAACCCAGCGCTTTGGTACTATCCAATAAAACATAGGTGTTTTCAATGCAGTCATACAATTGTTGATTGGAACAGGGATAAGCTGAGGTACTGTTTTCTATAGCGCTGATTGACGTAAGATCATCAAGAGTTGCCCTGCGGATATTATGTTCTTTAGACCCCACCAAAACTTGGTTGGCAGCTGCAATATTTACCGCCATAGCAAGGCTCATAACTTAGCTTGTAACACTTTTTTCTTTGAATAATGACAGATAGCCTGCCATGTTAGGCGCTTAGATTGTGGCTGGCTAAGCATGTCATTTAATGCTGGTGCAATCAGTGCTGTTACATCTGAATTTATTTGCACCAAGTCATCTTTAATTGAATTCATTTGTTCTGTTGAAAGCAACCAGTGTTGGGCTGACTCACCGAGCAGCATCAATAGCTTAGTCGGTTTAGCCGCTAACTTGCTGCTAATCAGGGTGGATATAAATTCTCTCGCCTCTTGTTCGCCGCCCTGCATACTGGCATGCGGCGGCCAGTTGACGCTATCGAACTGAGGTAATCCTGATGCTTGATTATCTATAGCGATTACAATTTTATTTAAAAGTTTTAGCTGCTGACTATCAGGTAACTCATGGTCAACCGCTGTCACGATTAATAATTCATCTGTTGGCTGCCAGAACACAAACTGAAGGGTTAATTTATCAGTTTGCTGTTGATGGTTTTCTGGGGACTTAAAAGCCGTGGCTGACTTTTTAATAACAGCAACATCTTGATTGTCATTATTCAATAGTGCCTCAATAGTTGACTGCTGACTAGACTGTGCTTCTAACGACTTTACAAAAACAGTATTTTTATCTTCAGGACATTCTTCAACTGAACTATCGATCACCACTTCTGGGGTTAAATCTTTGGGCACATATTGCACAATGCCCAAAGTTTGCAAATAGTGGTCGCGTAGCTTAGTTGATGTTTCCTGGTTTTCTGCCACTAAACACCGCCTAACTGTGGGTGAAGTCGACCGGGATTGCGCATCAAGGTTAAAGCGTTGACATAGGCTTTAGCACTGGCCACCAAAATATCTGTATCGGCGCCCTGACCATTGATTATGCGCCCCTCTTTTTCTAGCCTAACGGTTACTTCACCCTGAGAGTCAGTACCCTCTGTGACGGCATTAACAGAATACAATTGAAGCGTGGTTTCACTTTTAATAAGCTTTTCAATGGCGTTAAAAATAGCATCCACAGCGCCATCACCACTGGCTTCAGACTGGTGGTCTTTGTCTTTGTAGCGAATACAAATTTTAGCCGTTGGCAATTGACCACTTTTACTTAAAACTTCTAAGTCTTTGACTGTAATGGCATCATCTTCAGCACCTATCTGAACATCAGACACCAGGGCCTGAAGATCTTCATCAAATATCTCGCGCTTTTTATCCGCTAAATCTTTGAACCGAGCAAACGCTTGATTAAAATCGTCTTTACTTTCAAAGGTTATACCTAGCTCTTCTAGCCTGGAAGCAAAAGCCGCTCTACCGGATAACTTGCCCAGCGACAATCTATTGGTACTCCAGCCAACGTCTTCGGCCTTCATGATTTCATAGGTTTCACGGAACTTTAAAATGCCGTCCTGATGAATACCTGACTCATGAGCAAAGGCATTGGCGCCAACAATCGCTTTATTGGGCTGTACCGGGAATCCTGTAACTGATGACACCAAACGTGATGTAGGAACAATCTGCGTAGTATCAATTTTGGTCTGTACTGGAAAGATATCTTTGCGCGTGCGAATAGCCATCACTATCTCTTCAAGGGAGGCATTACCTGCCCTTTCACCTAAACCGTTAATAGTGCATTCAACCTGTCTTGCACCGGCCTTAACCGCCGCCAAACTATTGGCGACTGCGAGACCCAAATCATTGTGGCAATGCACAGAAAAAATAGCCTGATCTGCATTGGGTACAGTGTTTAATAAACGCTCGATCATTGCGCCATATTCACCCGGATCTGTATAGCCGACAGTATCTGGTAAAT
>Ga0233444_10004183_pt1 | contig 13914 bp, 8 predicted proteins | sample SI_124_October20_6_FD_182792 | JGI IMG/M metagenome (GOLD analysis project Ga0233444, IMG submission 182792) | Seawater microbial communities from Saanich Inlet, British Columbia, Canada - SI_124_October2016_10_MG | ecosystem: Environmental > Aquatic > Marine > Inlet | place: Canada: British...
TGCATACGCTAGGCAGTTTGTAGGCCAACTAACAAAACCTGATGTTGATCATATTTCAGGTCTAAGTCCAGTAATTGCAATTGAACAAAAAACTGTTTCTAAAAACCCAAGATCAACTGTTGGAACAATTACTGAAATCTACGACTTTTTAAGATTGTTATTTGCTAGAGTATCTACTCCAATTTCGCCTGTTAATCAGAAACCTTTGGTTAGTTACTCAGAAAAAGAAATAATTAATTTAATAATTAAAAAATATCAAAATAAAAAAATATTAATTGCTGCTCCTTTAGTTAAGTCGAGAAAAGGACACTACCGAGAATTATTTGATAAAATTTTAAAACAAGGTTTTACCAAGGCATATGTGGATGGAGAAATTCAAAATATTGAACTTGGACACCGTCTAGATCGATATAAAACCCACGATATTTCATTAATTATTGATAGAATCTTGATAAATGAGAATAACAAATCAAGGCTGCAAAAAAGTATCTCTTTAGCTTTGAAAAAAGGTAAAGATGAAGTTCAAATTATAGAAAATGACCAAAAAATAAATTTCAGTAAATTACTAATGTGTTCAGAAAGTGGAGTTTCACTGCCCAACCCAGAACCAAATCTATTTTCTTTCAACTCTCCAAAGGGTGCATGTGAAGTTTGCAACGGATTGGGATTTATTCATAAAATTGAATTGGACAAAATCATACCAAATAAAAAAAAATCTATTAAAAAAGGAGGTATTGATCCTCTGGGTTCTTTTGAAAATAATTGGACTTTTAAACAGATAAATCTTCTTTTAAAACACCATGGATTTGAATTAGAAACCCCAATAGAAAAAATTAACGACGAATGCATTAACCAGATTCTCTATGGAACGAATGAATTAATCAGAGTTCTTGGGGACAATGGTGTTCATCAAGTTTTAAATGGATACGAAGGTGTGGGGAATTTTATTCAACGACAACACAAAGATGGAGGAAATAAAATAAAAAGATGGGCATCTAATTTCATGAACAAAAAAGTATGTGAAGTTTGCCAAGGAGCAAGGCTAAAAGAACACCACAAATATTATCAAATTCAAAATAAAAACATAGGTGATGTTGTTAAAATGGATATAATAGAACTCAAAAATTGGATTGATAATTTGCTATTAAATTTTAATAAAAATCAAAAATTAATAGCTAAAGACGTTATAAAAGAACTATCTAATAGAATTGGATTTTTAATTAATGTTGGACTAGAATATTTAAATCTCAATCTTCCTGCAGGTACTCTTTCTGGTGGAGAGGGGCAAAGAATAAGATTAGCTTCTCAAATAGGCTCTGAGTTAACAGGCGTATTATATATTCTTGACGAACCTTCTATTGGATTACACCAAAGAGACAATCATAAATTAATTGCGTCCCTTAAAAGCTTAAGAGACAAAGGAAATTCAGTAATTGTAGTTGAGCATGATAAAGATATCATGAAAGAAGCAGATTTAATAATTGATATTGGACCAGGTGCAGGGAAATTAGGTGGAGAGATAATAGCTCAAAATCAGCCTAATAAGCTAGATTCAAAAAAATCAATCACTGCTAAATATTTGGCTAAAAAAAATAAAAAACCAGTAACCAAAAAAATATCCCTAAAGGCAGATAATACTTTAAGGATTAGTAAGGCTTCAGGGAATAACCTAAAAGAAGTTAGTATTACAATTCCCTTAAATTGTCTTGTTTGTGTAACTGGAGTTTCTGGAAGCGGAAAATCAACTCTTATTAATGAAACTTTATACCCAATTCTAAACCAATATTTTTATAAATCTGTTAAAACACCTTTACCTTTTGAGAAAATTAAGGGATTAGAAAATATAGACAAGGTCATAGGAATAAATCAGTCTCCTATTGGAAGAACTCCTCGATCGAACCCTGCAACATATACTGGAATTTTCAATTTTATAAGAGATTTATTTTCTCAACTTCCAGAAGCTAAAATAAGAGGATACAAACCTGGAAGATTTTCCTTTAACGTAAAAGGTGGAAGATGTGAAACTTGTGTAGGTGCCGGAATGAAGTTAATAGAAATGAACTTTTTACCTGATGTTTATGTTAAATGTGATAAATGTTTTGGAAAAAGGTATAACAGAGAAACTTTGGAAGTAAAATTCAAAGGAAAATCTATTAACGATGTGTTGAATATGACTATCAGCGAAGCAATAGTTTTCTTTAAAGATATCAATTATATATACGAACGAATTAAAGTTTTATATGATGTTGGACTGGGATACGTTCAATTGGGTCAATCCTCCACTACTCTTTCTGGTGGGGAAGCACAGAGAATAAAACTAGCAGCTGAACTAGGAAAAAAACAAACAGGAAATACTTTCTATATCTTGGACGAACCAACCACAGGTCTACATCATGAAGATATTAACTTACTTTTGGATGTTGTAAGAAGACTTATAAAAATTGGGAATAGTGTACTTATAATTGAACATAATATGGATGTTATAATTGAATCTGATTATATTATTGATTTAGGACCAGATGGAGGAAATAAGGGTGGGGAAATTGTTTATGAAGGAACTCTAGATAAGCTCATAAATAATAAAAAAAGCTACACTGCAGAATTTTTAGCATTAGAATATAATTCCTAACTTAATAAAATGAAAGATTGGAACGACATAAAATCTCACGATAGTTGGGAGATTTTCAAAATCATGGGTGAATTTGTAGAAGGTTTTGAAAGGTTGTCAAGGATTGGCCCTTGTGTATCAATTTTTGGTTCTGCAAGAACAAATTTAGATAGCAAATATTACTCACTAGCAGAAGAATTGGCCTTTCAACTTACACAAAAAAAATTCGGAGTCATAACTGGTGGCGGACCTGGGATTATGGAAGCTGGAAATAAAGGAGCAAAAAGAGGTGGTGGAAAGTCGGTTGGTTTAAATATCTTACTACCATTCGAGCAAGAGCCTAACATTTATATTGATAAAGATAAAATTATAAACTTCGATTACTTTTTTGTAAGAAAGGTAATGTTTATGAAATATGCTCAGGGTTTTATCGTACTTCCTGGAGGTTATGGAACTTTAGATGAAATGTTTGAGGCATTAACGCTTATTCAAACAAAAAAATCTGGAAAATTTCCAGTTATTCTTCTTGGAAAGAAGTTTTGGTCAGGTTTAATTGATTGGATCAAAGATATTTTATTGGATGAGGAAAAAAACATAGATTCTGAGGATTTAGATTTGATTAAAATTGTAGATAGCCCAGAAGAAGCTGTGAAACAAATTGATGAATTTTATAACAAGTATCATTTAAAACCTAATTTTTAATTATCAGAGCATTAATTTTTATATCATTAATTTTTTTTGTTAAAAATCATATTTCTCAAGATTTTCTTAACTATAATCCTCTTCCGAAAAATTCCATTGGATTAAATTTTACAACTAATACTTTTTACGGAGACATAGAGCATGCCACTAAACCAAGTTTATTTATTAATAACAGACCTAGTATAGGACTTTTCTATGAAAGGAATTTTTTTTCTAATTTTTCAACTTCTTTAAATATAAATTGGGGTCAATTGTCCAACAACAATGTTACTAAAAATTTCCAATCTACTATATTACATGCAAGTATTGAAAGTATTATTTATTTAAGGAAAATAAGATCTAATGAAAATAAAATTATTCCTTTTATTACTGTGGGAATTGGAAGTTTAAGTTTCCAATCTTACTCTGACATTCTTGACCAGAATGGTAATTATTACAACTATTGGGAAGATGGAAGTATTAGAGATATTCCTCCAACAGATTCCTTACCAAATTCAGCTAATTTTCTATCAAGAGATTATGAATATGAAACTTCAGTGAGTAATGACTCTGTCAATTTTGGAAATTTATATATTCCTGCAACAATTGGATTTCTATGGAAATTTAAAAATGTTTTTAACACTAAAATATTTTTATCTTATAATCAACTATTTACAGATTGGATAGATAATATTTACAATGGAATGAATGATAAATTTATTTCTATTGGTGTTGCTGTAAGTGTCTATTTCTCAAGAGATGGAGTAAATTATAAAAAAGATAAAAAACAATTTATAAATATTTTTGAGAATCTAGATTCTGATTTTGATGGAATAAAAGATCACGATGACCAATGTCAAAAAACCCCAAAAAATGTATCTATTTTACCAACTGGCTGTCCAATCGATAGTGATTTTGATGGAATTCCAGATTATAAAGATTTAGAACCAAATTCTAAATCTATTCTATTTATTGATGATTCTGGAAGATCTATAAAAAGTTATCCAGGCTATGAAATTGAATTAAAATTTGACACAATAATTCCTATAAGGGTCGATGAATTTTAGAATTTTAAGATTCTTAAAAACAAACTTAATCGCTCCCTTTTCAACAACTTCTTATTGAAAAAAGAAAACTAACCCTTTCAAATAACAGAGAATCGAGGCTAGATTTGGTACAAAGAAGTTAAAAATGACTAAAGCAATTCTCATCTTTATCAATATTATTGGATTTTTATTATTTACAATTCTAAACATAAATGATGTGGTTATCACCCACACTGCGGCAAAAGAGATAGCAATTGGTGAAGCAGTGGAGGTAAATTTAATTATTAATAAAAATAACTTCTCCGGTCCAGGGAGATTAAAACTAGATCTGTCTCAAGCAGAAGGAATTACAGTAAAAGAGAATATGAGCGATGGATCTTCATTTACCTTTAAAGATAATGAAGTTTTATTTATATGGTATGATCTACCAAGTGATAAAAGTATTGCTATATCCTACACAATTATTGCTAATGAAAATACTAATGGAATAAAAAAAATAACTGGAGATTTTTCATTTATTAATGATAATGAAAGAAAGCAATTAGAGGTGCCAGCATTAATTTTTAAAGTAAATCCTGAACTTCTTGCAAATGAAAATATTAAAGAGAATAATTCATCGACTAGTTCAGTTAGAAGTATTGAAAAATTAGAAAACGAATACATAGTCACTGTCAAGACCACCATTGATAACCATAAAGGCTTTGCAAGAATAAAAGAAGAATTACCTAAAGATTTTAATGCTGAAGAAATTGAAACTGCAGGGAGTATTTTTAAAAATACAGATGGTTATGCTAAATTTATATGGACAAATTTATCAGATTCGATCAACGAAATAATAGTGAAGTACAAAATATCTAATAATAAGGGCTTAGACACTAATTTTACAATTTCGGGTGTCTTCTCGTCTGAAAAATTAATTAGTGAAGGTTATAATAGCGGAATAAAAATCCCTGAAACAGAATATATACCATTCAAAGAAATAACCGAAAATACACAAACAGACTCTAAAGAAACAGAAATTACTGTTCAAGAAGATATAAAACAAGATACTTTATTAGAATTAGCTAACAATAATGAATTAAATACTGAAGAAAATTTAGTTGTTTCCAAAGATACTGAGGAATTAGTAAACGAAACAATATCTCAAATAGTTATAGATAGCACTACAAATAGTTTTAAAAATAAAGAAGAAGTTGTAAAAAATATAATTTCAACAGAAAAGGTGAATACTAATGTAGATTATAAAGTTCAAATACTAGCTGGCCACAGAATAATTAGTGAAAAGCAAGTATCTAATCAATTTAACTATAATGGTGAATATGCTCTTGAAACACATAATGGCTGGATAAAATATACAGTAGGTAGTAATTCTAGGTATAGTGATGCTAGAGATTCAAGAAACGAATTAAAAATTTATAATTTTCCAGGGCCATTTGTTACAGCCTATAATTATGGAGAGAGAATATCAGTACAAGAAGCACTAATTCTAACAAGTCAAAACTGGGTGCCCTAATAAATTAAGTTAATTGACCTATCTTTTAGGTCTAGCTTCGTCAGAAACAGAGATTTTTTTTCTGCCTTTTCTTCTACGAGCATTTAAAATTTTCCTACCATTTTTAGTAGCCATTCTAGATCTAAAACCGTGTTTGTTTTTTCTTTTTCTATTGGAAGGCTGAAAAGTTCTTTTACTCATTTTTTAAAATTTAAGGCTCGCAAAAATAAAAGATTTTTGGTGGAAACAAAAATATTACCTTGTTATATTTTAAAATAGTCAGATAAATAAAATAATTAGAGTCTTTATTTGATTAAATATACTCCAATCTATATTGTTTAATATATAATATTATTAATTTCACAGAATATAATTTTTAAAAAGATGGAACGTTCTTATCTAGATTTCGAAAAGCCAATTGAAGAAATAAATAATCAAATAGCTCAAACTATTGAAATAGGAGACAAAGGGCAAGTAGATATTAATGCTACTTTAAAAGAATTGGAGATTAAATTATCCATCACTACAAAGAAAATTTTTGAAGATTTAAATCCTTGGCAAAAAGTACAGTTAAGTAGACATCCCGACAGACCCTATACTTTAGACTATATAAACTCTATCACTAACGGTAATTTTCTAGAATTACATGGAGACAGAAATGTAAAAGATGACAAAGCCATGGTTGGAGGATTTGGAGAGATTGATGGAAAAACCTACATGATCATAGGTCAACAAAAAGGAAGAAATACAAAACAAAGAAAATATAGAAATTTTGGAATGGCTAATCCTGAGGGATACAGAAAAGCATTGAGACTGATGAAGCTAGCCGAGAAATTTAACAAGCCTGTGGTTACGCTTATCGACACACCTGGAGCTTATCCTGGACTTGAAGCGGAAGAAAGAGGTCAAGGAGAAGCAATAGCTAGAAATTTATATGAAATGATGCTTCTTAAAGTACCAGTAATATGTATAATTATTGGGGAGGGAGCTTCAGGTGGAGCACTGGGAATTGGTGTTGGAGACAAAGTCATAATGTTAGAAAACACCTGGTATTCAGTTATTTCACCAGAATCTTGTTCTTCTATACTTTGGAGAAGTTGGGATTACAAAGAAAATGCTGCAAGCGCACTAAAACTTACAGGAAAGGACATGCTCAAAAATAAATTAATTGATGGGATAATAAAAGAACCTGAAGGTGGAGCACATGCAGAACCAGAAAAAATGTTTAAAAAATTAAAGACTGAAATCAAAAAAAATATTGAAAATCTTGAGAAATTAACTCCTGAACAAAGAATTGAATTACGAACTGAAAAGTTTAGTAATATGGGCAATTAATTACTTATTATAAACAGGAATAAAGTTTCTTATCGAATCCCCATAATTAGTCAGCAAACTGAGATTTCCATTTCCACTGTAGGTCCATATTTCAGTTCCCACAGTCAAATAAACAAAACTATCCATTTCGCTAGGAATTATTTTACTAGGCTTTATATTTGAGCTAATTGAAATCAAAGTGTTTAAATTAAAATCATATTTATATAGTCCGTTAGAGGAGCTGAATATTAAATAATTATCCAATAATATTGCATCGTAAATTATGGCATTGGGAAGCTCTAAATCTGTATAAATTTGATTTAAGTTTTCATAGTAAATACTTAATCGAGATTCATTTAAAAACTGTGAAAATATAGCATACTCATTGTTTGAAATAGAAACTATTTTAACAATTTCACCATCTATTTCTACCCTTTGCTTTTCAATTCCAGATTGACTAAAATAAACTACCAAGTCCCTATCTAAAAAACTTGAAGAACTTTCGACTAAAACAATATTCTCTTGAAAATTAAATTTCCCAAACCATTCTTGAGGATTCGAATAAATGGTATTGATAATATTTCCATTCTTATTGTAAGAGTTTATTCTGCCATCTCCTAAAACTAAGTGGGATTGATTCCTATCCTCCGACTTAGATCCATCAATAAATAATGGATAATTTGAAGATAGAACTGGTACATTCCATAGTTTTGTGAAATTATTCAAATCAAAAAAATCACCATTTTGATCAGTTCCTACAAAAAGGTGCTGAGATCTTGAATTCCCTATGGATAACAAATGGTTTCCTAATAATTGTTTGACCAATTGTGAATTCCCTAACGAATCTTGCTGATATATAAAAGTTTGGTTGGTATAACTAGTTATATAAATTAATGATTCAAGAATTTTTGGAATTTCATTTAAATAAAGAGTAATATATTCAGAATTGAAATTTCCAAACTCATCATAAGCTTTAATATTTATAAAATAATTTCCACTTAAAAGCAATAAATCTTCTACTGTAAAAGAAAGATCATATTCAAAATATGAACTGTCCGCATCAAGATCAAACCCTTGGACAACAGTAGCAGAATTTTCAGAAACAAGATTCACCTCTACTCTATCTACTTTATCATTGTCCGTCACATATCCAGAAACCTTTATGTCGCAAGGCAATTGAAAAGACTCATTTGACAAAGGACTTTGAACAAATAAATTTGGAGGATTATCGTCTTTTTTAGTGCAACTAAAGAAAAGTAGAAACGATGCAACAAAAATTAATATTTTAACTTTTAGATTTACTAACATTTGTTAATAAAGTTATTTGATAATTTTTAAAGCATCAAAATCAAATGGATAATCTTTAAAAGTTTACATTTGTTTCAATGGAAAATCGAGTTGAAATACCAAAAAAACCTACACTAAAAACAATTACTAGGCCACAAGACCTTTCTGGAATAGGAAAGCTTCCCCCTCAAGCAATTGATTTAGAGGAAGCAATTTTAGGGGCACTCATGCTAGAAAAATCACCCTTAAATGACGTTATAGATATTATTCACCAACCTGAGATTTTTTATAAAGAGGCTCATCAAAAAATTTATTCTGCTATACAAGATTTATTTTCTTCATCTGAAAGTATAGATATATTAACAGTTACTCAGAAATTAAAATCTAATGGAGACCTAGATTCAGTTGGTGGAGCATATTATATTTCTCAACTAACCAATAGAATTGCATCTGCAGCCCATGCAGAATCTCATGCAAGAATTATTGTTCAGAAGTATATTTTAAGAGAAATGATAAGAATTTCTGGAAAAGTAATTCAAAATGCTTACGATGAAACAACTGATGTATTCAATTTACTAGACGAGGCAGAGAGTGAACTTTTCAAAGTTACAGAAGGAAATATAAGAAAAGACTATGAATCTATGGCTTCCCTTATTTTTAAAGCTCAATCTGAAATTGAGATTGCAATGCAAAAGGAAGATGGTATTAATGGGATTGGTTCTGGTTTCAAAGAGTTAGATAAAATCACTTCCGGTTGGCAAAAATCTGATATGATAGTTATTGCTGCAAGACCGGGAATGGGAAAAACAGCTTTTGTATTGTCTATGGCAAGAAATGTTGCTGTAGATTACGAGCATCCAGTAGCCATTTTCTCTTTAGAAATGAGTTCCATACAATTGGTTAACAGATTAATTTCTGGAGAAGCAGAAATACCAGCAGAAGATATAAGAAGAGGTAATTTTTCCAAGTCTGAATTTGAACAATTTTTTGAAAGAACTAAATCACTTTCGGAAGCGCCTTTATATATTGACGATACTCCGGCGCTTTCAATTTTCGAATTAAGAGCAAAAAGTAGAAGACTTAAACAACAACATGGTGTACAGTTAATTATTATTGACTATCTACAATTAATGAGTTCTGGGGGGAAAGGTGGAAATAGAGAACAGGAAATAAGTAATATTTCAAGATCTATAAAAGAAATTGCTAAGGAGCTTGAAATTCCAATAATCGCACTATCCCAGCTAAGTAGATCTGTTGAAACAAGAGGAGGAGACAAAAGACCAATGCTGTCAGATCTAAGAGATTCTGGAGCTATTGAGCAAGATGCAGATATTGTAGGTTTTATATACCGTCCTGAATATTACCAACTTACAGAATGGCCGGATGGATCACCATGCAATAACCAAGGAGAAATTATCATAGCCAAACATAGAAATGGTTCACTTAAAGATGTAAGATTAAAATTTATAGGTAAATATGCTAAATTCTCAGATCTTGATGGCCTTAGCCAAAATGATTTTATGTACAATGCTGGAATAAAACCTAATAATGATTTTGGAGACGATGTTTCCTCTTTCACCATGCCATCAAAAATGAATGACGATTCTTCAGATGATGATCCTTTTTAAAATTAAAAACTTACCAATATTATTTATTTCTAAATGAAAATTTTGAAAAAAATCATTACGCTATCAGTTTTTCTTCTAATTAACACCTCCTACTCAGCATCATTTATTTTAATTCCGATGGGGGAGGATAATCAAACCAATCATCTAAAAGCTTATGGAATTGCCTATTGGATATTACAAAATGATATTGAAGTTGATTGGCTTTTAAATTACCAAGGAGGGAGCTTTTTGATAAAAAATAATTCTTCAATTCAACAAGAATGCATTATTAGAGGAGTTAGTTTTAATATTCTTACCAATTCCAAGGTTGCACAAATAAAATCAAATATTGCAAATCCAGAAGTAAACCAAGAAATTGTAAGATTGGAAAAAGCTCCAAATATTGCAGTATACACTCCTAAAGGCAAACAACCATGGGATGATGCTGTAACACTTGTACTTTCTTATGCAGAGATACCTTACGATGAAATATATGATAAAGAAATCATAAAAAATGAGTTATTTAAATACGAATGGCTTCATTTACACCACGAAGATTTTACTGGTCAGTATGGGAAATTCTACAGAAACTATAGAAATGCAGCTTGGTATATGCAACAACAGAAAAATGCAGAACTTAGTGCGAAAGAATTAGGATTTAATAAAGTGTCAGAGCTTAAGCTACAAGTTGGCAAATCAATTAAAGAATTTATTGCTGGAGGAGGTTTCTTATTCACAATGTGCTCTGGAACTGACTCTTACGACATAGCAATGTCAGCTGAAAATACAGATATTTGTGAATATATGTTTGATGGAGATAAAGCAGATCCCAATGCACAATCCAAACTTGATTACAACAAAACACTAGCATTTAAAGATTTCAAACTTAAATCTAACCCAATGGAGTATGAGTTTTCAGATATTGATGGAACTATGTTACATAAACTTCCAGAAAATCAAGACTTATTTACCTTATTTGATTTTTCTGCAAAGTGGGACATAGTACCTACTCTACTTTGCCAAAACCATACGAGAGTAATAAAAGGGTTTATGGGACAAACTACTGATTTTAAGTCTAACTTAATAAAATCAAATGTTTTGGTGATGGGAGAATCCAAAGTTTTTGGTACTGCAAGATACATTCACGGAGAGTACGGAAAAGGGCAATGGACTTTTTATGGAGGACACGATCCAGAAGATTACAGACACTATGTAAATGACCCTCCTACGGACTTAAATCTGTATCCAAATTCTCCCGGATATAGACTTATATTAAACAATATTCTTTTCCCAGCAGCAAAAAAGAAAAAGCAAAAAACTTGATTTATCTAATAAGAGTTATTTGTCCCTTTTTGTGAAAGTACTTTCCAGACGGATTTTTAAATTCTACTTGGTAAACATATACTCCCATAGATGCTAGATTGCTTGAATTCATAATTCTACCATCCCATACCTGATCTATATTGTCCAATAGCGCTATTAGTTCCCCCTGTCTGCTATATATAGAAACTTTGTAGTCAGAAAAGTCTATCATTTTAATAATTGGTTTCCAATAATTTACAATACCATTTAAATCTAATGCATTTGGAATAAAAATAATTGGTTCACTTTGTAAACATTTAATGTTTGAGGTACTAATTCCAGATGAACCTAAACTTGACAGATTTTCTATTGCTGATATTTGGTAACATATATTACCGTCAAATAATGGTTCTAAAAAATTCGTAAAATCGTGTAGATAATTTAATACAGTATCTGATTCGATAAGCAATTCAAAAGTTGGGTTTAAATTATTAAAAGTAGAAAGCTTGTACCTCTCTACTCCATTTTCCCAGTTTTGATAGGGACTCCAAACTAAATTATTTATTAAATAATCTTCAGATTTGCCATCTAAAAAAATGGATTGACCAAAATTTGAAAAAGCGACTTCATTAAGACAAGAGTCTGTTACTGACATCTGATATAGATAAGACCTTTCACTTGGATTAACATTTAAATCATAATATGTATAAGGAAAAACAGGGTTAGATTCAAAATCAATCATTTCAAAACTTATTCCATTATCTAAAGATCTGTAAATATTTAAACTTTTAATTCCTATACCATTATCTCCAATATATTTTACAAAAATTGTGTCGCTATGGACTTGTACTTGAGATATATAAGACGATTGAGGAATTGGAGGTTGATTTGCATAGAACTCAACAATATTAGAAAGAGAGTTTATTGACAATGAATCTGACTCAGCTATTACAATAAAACTATAGTTCATATTTCCTTGTTGAATTATATAAGAGTAATTTAAAGAATTAGTGGAGTCTAATAATTGCCAATTTATATTGGCATCGTTCTTAAAATATATTTTATATCTAGATACACCAAATGGCCAATTGATATATTCATTAAAACTTAATAAAACCTCACCCGTACATTGTTCATACTGTTGATTTAGTAAAATATTATTGTGTTCATCACCAGCAGAGGAAGTATTAAATTGGGGTGGATTACCAGAACTACAACTGTCCATAGCAGCAATGGAGTACTTTACTATGTCGTTCTGAAAAGTAGTTGTTGTAGTATCGTAAAATGAAGTGTTTTGTATACCAAAAATAGTATCTAAAGGGTTCCATGATCCATTTGAAAATTTAAAGACTATATAAGCCATAACATCTTGAGCAATACTCGGACTCCAATCAATGTATATGTAATTATTAGAGGTATCTTGACTTACTAAATCAATTACAGGTGCATCTGGTGCTTGTTGGTCTTCAATAAATCCACCATCTAAATTGGATACAAAATCACAAGAACTAGAGGATAGTCTAACTCTATAATTAAGCCATGAAGAGCATACACTTATATTGTCTGTATAATTTAAAGAATCAATTGGAAGAGAGACTACTTGGTTCCAAATAGCTGAAGTTGGCGGGTTTGAAGGAGAAGAACTTTCTACAATATACTGGCTGTTTGAAGGGAGTGAATTTACTGCAACAGGATGATTCCATGATAATGCTACTCTTCCATCAAATAAATTAACTAGATCGAAAAATATGGTAGAGACAGTATCGCTGAAATAAAAATTTGATCCTGAAGAACCATACAAACTTTTGATAAAATAGGAAGAAGCATTATTGCCAGCAAAATAATTTTGAAAATTAAAAGAATTAACTAAAGTATTAGATTCGGTGCCAATTAAGACAAAACCTCCCCCAGTATCTGCATAAAATTGGTGTTCAAAAAGATTAATATTTGTAATGTTTAATGTATCCCAAACAATATAAACTTCCCCAATTTCGTCCACTTGAAGACAAAAGCAAGGAGAATTACATTGTGAATAAAATGAATTATTGGAGAAGAATAGTAAATAAACCAAAGAAAAAAAAATGGTAAAATTATTTGAGCTATTTAAATACTTATTCATATTATTAAAACGCAAAATTAAGGGCAAAGTTGTATTTCTTAATTAAATTTATTGGCTGTGGAAATTTGAGACTTTACACTATTAAATTCTGTCATAATTTGCTGGACGATTTCTTTAGCAGTAAAAACATTATTTATTTGGGAAGATGCTTGTCCAATTTCTAATTCTCCAGAGTTTAAATCCCCCTCAAACATTCCTAATTTTGCTCGCCCTCTGCCTAATTTATTCAATAACTGTTCTTTAGTTGGATTAGTTTTATAAAGTTCTTCCAATTCTTGAAAAAATTTGTTTTTTATCATTCTAACAGGGGTTATTTCTTTTAAAGTTAGCCTTGTATCTCCTTCCTTGGCTTTTAAAACCATATTTTTAAAATTTTCATGGGCTGAAGATTCCTTACATGCAACAAATCTGGTTCCCATCTGTACTCCATCTGCCCCTAGAATCATTGTTGCCAACAT
>Ga0233444_10004185_pt1 | contig 13912 bp, 9 predicted proteins | sample SI_124_October20_6_FD_182792 | JGI IMG/M metagenome (GOLD analysis project Ga0233444, IMG submission 182792) | Seawater microbial communities from Saanich Inlet, British Columbia, Canada - SI_124_October2016_10_MG | ecosystem: Environmental > Aquatic > Marine > Inlet | place: Canada: British...
ATAACTTTAAGTGTTTTACGTAGATGCGGCCACCATTTCCAAAATGCTTCCACATATGGGTTGTCTTCTTCTGGATAAATTTTATCTTCAAGTACCTGCAAGTGTGGTGCTTCTGGAAATGCTCCTCTTAGATCCATCTCCTTCATCCAAGCACTACTTGCTTTAGGATGGCAGTACGCACAACGCATATTACATTCGTTACCAAAACTAATTTCCAAGTATGTTGGTCTATAGTTATGATCCCATCCATTTTTTAAGATCATTTCATGTGCGTCTGGTGTGAGCAATAGTTCGTTTTTACTTTTGATAATACGATCACTAAGTTGTGTTTCGTCAATATCTTCTACACGCCAACAATAGTTACATTCAGCAGGACGCTCACCATTAAGCATTTGCTTACGTCTAGCAATTTTATGCTTAGTGTTATGCAATGCACTTGGATTGTCCTTAATTTCTTCCAGTGGAATTTTATGCGGCAATGGGTGATAGCAACTATGTGTGTGCCCACTTTGAAGATATAACGTACTAGTAAGAAATTTAGCAGTACACATGGTGTCACACCCGTATACTTTTTTCATATTTTCTCGTTCGTCAGCGTATTCAATATTCTTATACATTATATTTTTCTTTCCATTCGTGGTACTGTGGTGCAAATTCAGGGAATGTTGCTAACAAATCAGTATCTCTTCTTCTATCATGATCATCAAAAAATCTTACAAAGTTCTCTTCAGCTTCCGCACGTTGTTCGTCAGTATCAAATCCTTGCTTCATAAATTCAATACTACGATCAAAACGTTCAATCTGGTGTGGTTTGAATCCTATCCAACGACTGTCACGATGTTTATCAATATTTTCTTTCATAAATTCAAGTGCTTCGTCTGCATAATGCCAATGGCTTTCTGGTGTTAATTGTAAACTTTGCCACAGTGGATAGCGTAACATTGGTGTATCAATAAACACTTTATGGTGTCCGTATACTACAATGTTTCCATTTTCATCACGTCTGCTTTTAGTTACATTATGTATACGCTGTAGTTCTAGTATACCTGTAAGTAACTTCTTGATACTTGGTAAACTAAGCATGTTAAATGTAACAATAAACGTAACTAATCCTTCATCCACTCTGGTTAGATAGTTATTTACATTATTCCACATACGATCAAAATCTAATCCATGCCGCATATACTCTGCTTGATCGCCCCATCCGTCTACACTTACAAATGCACGGAAGCGTTTTAATTTTTTGTACTCGCTAATAAAACTTACTTTGTCTACAAACTTGTTCCATAATTTATCTGGCACACTTGCATTAGTAGTAACAGCCATTTCTAGATCTGGACGTCCGTTATCAATAACATAATCTAACACACGGAATGTGTTTTTATCCATAAGCGGTTCACCGCCAGTCATACGAAAGTTTTGTAGTTTAGGATACAGTTCAGGCCACCATTCCCAAAATGCTTCCACATATGGGTTGTGCTCTCTATGTGGGATAGGATATTGTTTAATTTGCTTAAAGTAGTCAATACTATTATGAGGAACAATAGTATCATACGGACCGTTTTGCTCAATATCTTCTGCCCACTTTGAACTTAGATGTGGACTACAATAACTACATGCTAAGTTACATGCATGATTAAAATTGACTTCCATAAAGCGTGGCTCAATATCGCCATCTGCTCCTTTTTCTAATACATCATCCCAACCAGCTTGCGCCCAAGGTTCACTACTACGATAATGACGATCACTATTAAATGATCTGTCCATCTTTTCAATATTCCAACAGTAGCTACATCCATCTGGTTGTTCGCCGTTAAGCATCATTTGACGCTGTTCTTTTTTCTGTGGAGTATTGTGTAAGCCTTTGGGATTGTGTAGTATGTTTTCTACTTCAATTTTATGTATAGGCGGCAAGAAGCAACTATTAGTTGTTCCATTAGTCAAGTGAATACTGGTCCACAGCCATTTGGCCATACACATACTAGAAGATATTTCATCTAGTTTAGGCTTTACTAAGTGTGCCGCAGTTTCTGGATCTGGGTCTAACTCATAGTTTACTATTTCAGTTTTTTCATTCATATTTTAATCTAACATACTTCCGTTGGTTAGTCAATGGTGTCTTGTACTTGGTCTTCACGAACTTGTGCGCCAAGCCTACTTGGATTACGATATACTGTTTTCCAGAAACGTGATCCTTCAACACCAATATCTGCTAATTCAAGATCAAGAGAGTTACGTAAATTGGTACCAATTTCAACTGTTTTTGCTTTTAGCTTATCTTTATCCCAAGTATAACCAGTACGTGGACATAGTTCAGTACCGCCCTCAAACTGTGGTGCTAGTTCTTCTTCAAAGTATTTTGTTAGCCAATCAAAGTCACGTACATTTTTCCAGTCCCAATCAGTACGAGTAACATTAGTCATATATGCTCCTAAACGTGCACCATATATAGCCCAAAGTCCATTTGTAGTATCTTCACCAACAGTCATCCACACCATAAGACGTCTATAATTTTCTCTGTGAATACGTTTTAACGCCACTGGATCAACGACATCTCCGTTTTCCAATCCCATCTTAACACCTTCACGGAACCCAGCACGCCATGCTTGCAATGGTGAACCATTGTTGTGTACCCAACTATACCAATTGTTCATTTGTACATAATGAATGTTCCAACAAAAGTCTACTTGCGCCCGCTTGTCTGTTGCTGGTGCTGCTTCATGTGTTCTCATACGGTTAACAACTTCAACTGGCCACATTTTAATACCACCATTGCCGTACACTAATCCGTTTACTTTGTTTTTTGCCGCAAAACTAATAACATGATTATCACCAATTTTGTCCATATCTAACTCAACATTAAAAAAGTCATCGAGAACGATATTATCAGCATCAACTGTAATGAAACGATCAGTTTCACTTAGTGCGGCTGCAGCTTTATGAGCGGCATCACTGCCCCACACCCCATGACTACGTTTAGCCCATGGACATTTGTCTAATAAATCTGCATAGTTTTCATCAGCATTAGGTTCATCATAGCTAATGTAAACTATGTCAAAATCATTGATACTAACCATATTTGACATTATTTTATTTCCTCATAATTAAATGTAATGTTCTTGCCGGATTCGCCAACAAGGAATTTTGATGTAGATAAATCTACAGTAGTGTTTACTAGATATTCTTTACCATATCCTAGTTCAGTTTTTGGTATCTTAATACGTCCACGCAATTCATTTGGTGATTTTCCAATTATATAGAGATCAAGGTCACTGTAGATTCTAATTTCCTCTGGGTTGGTAAAGTTACTTTTAAATATCCAGCCCTTAGTTGATTGACTTACTATAAATGCTGCTTCAGGATTATTATCTGTTATATGTATTGTATTTCGTTTACTAGTTTTTCTTTTATTGAAGTCAAGTGATACATAACGATTTTTAGTTTTTAACCCATAACTTTTAAATACACGTCGAGTCAATACATCAATATTACCTAATGCTACTTTGGTTGAAAGATCATACAGATCATACAGCACATAGCCGTTGTTGATTAAGTCAATAGGATCAATCTTTATTGTCTTGTACAATATGTTAGGATTGTTTTTTTGAACAATATAAAAATATAGTATAGTGTTGTTTTGATTATGTGCTTTTGCAAATTTTTTATTGATGTTGTTACCAGCCATTCTGAGAACGACATCATTATGGATATTAATTTCCAACATCATACTATCTACGTAAGCAATAACATTAATTTCCCTATCAACACTTAGTGGTACGGTAACAATCTTACTTAGTTGATCTTCTTCAGCTTTAATACGCAGTGCGTCTTTTTTAGCCATAATAAATGTACCAGATGCCGTATCATTAACAATGTACTTACGTGGATTCAAATGTCCTAACAGTATTTCAGCCGCAGTACTATCCTCAGTGTATAACACTGATTGTCCAATATCCTTGAACTTGTTTCCTACACTGTGTATTTCTCCTGACCATTCGTCATAAAAAACATAGTACTTAGGAAGAGGCTTTTCGCCTACTACTGATATCAATCTGGGTTCTGTATTCATTTAAAATTTCATTAGTTAAGAAGTTTTCGTCTCTGTAGTGTACAATTCCTGATGGAATTATACTATTTTCAATCATTAGCTGATTGTTGTCTGGAAACCAATAGTTAAGGTTATTTGACCATTCTGACGATACATTGTTATTCCATAGATATTGACTTTTTGCTTCTAAGTCGTAAAAGTTATTAATACTTGGAACAGCTATTTGTTTTTCAATATCAAGTAGTGATGTTACAATATTACATAGAATGTTTTTGTTAAACGTCTCTGGTTTTTTGTCTTTAAATATTCTGTTATAAGTTTCTCTCCAGTTTTGAAATACTGGATCCGCCATCTTAAACCATTCAATAGCAGTCGCTGACTCATTTTTAAAATAAATCATACTGTTATATAGTTTAGGGAGATCAACTGCTAACTCATATTCAAATTGTGTTTTTTCATTACACTTATTATTGCGGTATGTTAGTGCTTTACTAGGTATTGCTAGTTCATAAGGTGAAAGGGTATCCCACAACTGTCGAATATCAACATTAATAAACAGCGTATCGTAATCTACATATATTGTTTCATCATATGGTGATGATTGATAGACTTGCCATAAGTTGGAGCCATGAAATCCATCATTATGTCCAGTATTACCAAATGGCAATGAAACGGCTAAATCAAACGAACCAGTATATTTGCTTAAATTTTTTTCTGTCTCACTATTTGTATCATCATACAAAAGGCAAATACTTGCCTCTGGGTCACATTTTTTAATGCTTAAAGCACAGGCTTCAGCATACTGCATTCTATCAACATCAGTATTGATGCCTATTATTATAAATCCTCGTTTACTCATTAAATTCCCTCAGCAACAATTAAGTCTATAATTTTTTGTGCATGTCTTCCTAATGCTAGTTTGTTCATTAGATGTAAGTTCTGATTTGTCTGTCGTGTTAAGATGTTTTTCCACTCTTCTTTTCTATTGTGACTTAGTATGATATAATCATTTATCCCTTTGACTTCAATTATATCGTCCTTTTGATCCATATTAACTAACGGTTCACCATTAAAGTCATGAACCATATTGTTCTCGTTAAACCCATTTAAGATGTGATTAGCAATACTAACACAAAAATCTGTACGGTAAAGACCAGGAGGGAATTGATATAACAAATGATAGTAGTCCCAATTATCTTTAACATGCGCCCAAGTATTAAAAAAGATTTCAGACTCTTCACTTTGGTCAAAATAAACAACAGTACTCCACCAATGGTGTATACCTGCTTCACTAAGTTGCTGTTCATTTAAATACGGAGGCTGATGCTCTTGGTATCTTGCCCACTTATGCATACCCAATGGTATATTAGTTTCAAACAGATAATCATAAAAGTCGTTCATAATAAAAAAATCAGTGTCAATTAACAAAGTTTTTTCAAAAGGAGTTAGTGTAAAAACATCATGCTTATTACTATTACTAAATTGTACATTAAACTCTGTCCACGGACTATCAAAGTGTCTACGTGGATTTGCTTCGTGTGGAACATCCGCAAGTACAACATGATCAAAACACATGCTGTGTAATTTTGGATCTATGCTGTCTTTAAGATACTGATAAGTTCCATTGTCAGTTATTAAACAAGTATTGTTATTTTTTTGGTTCGCTTTAACATACGCCGCCGCTATGTGTGCTAATTGTATGTAATCAATTTTGTCATTGTTATACGCAAAAAAACAAACGCCAGATTCCTCTTGTGTATCGCTCATTACCAATCCATGATTTTCTTAATATTTCTAGACTTTTTAATCTTGTCCATCTGTACTTTATATTCATTTACACCTTCGGAATATGCACCAACTAATCCTTCTAAAAATTCGTTAAGATCAGATATTTCAATTGGGTTTTCCTTAGTGTCTAAAATAACACTTTTCTTCTTTCCAAGTTGTATCAATGCGTGTACAAACGATATTGTGCTAGGATTCGCAGTAAAGGATCCTCCTTGATAATGCAATAGTTGCAGTGTTTGCATACGAGCAATAATATTTTTCTTTTGATTACTAAGTGTAGTTCGATAGTTACCGAACTCCAAAGCCTTTTCAAGCCTCTCATCCATATGAGTTCTCCTATATAGTTAAGTACTATTATAATTATTTATCGTGATATGTCAAGAGGTTTTTTTAACTGTCATCAACAGTATTAAAATTGTTAAAGATCGTAAGCACAGGTTGTGGAGTGACGTTAAATTCAGCAGTATCAAGAGTTATGACTTCTGGCATTAAGTAACTACATGTTGCTTCCAGTTCACCATCAGTGAATTGTGCGAATGCAGTATCGTCCAGTACAATTTTAAAGTCAACATCTGCACCATTATCTGCCCATTTGCCATAAAGTTTCATATAGCGTTGAGAATAGCTACTGTAACCGTAACCGTAACCGTAACCGTAGCCGTATGCAGATGCGTCACCATATGGCAAACCTAACCTTTCAAATGCGTTTTCATGTACATACATCCCTGCAGCAGAATAACCATAACCATAACCGCTAGGAGGTGCTGTTACTCCACTACTAGTGAACAAAAGTTGATATGTATTGGTTAAGTCATAAAATCCTTTGCCTTCACTGGTGCCTTGTGTAATACTACTACTTTGGAAAGTGTTATCCCATGTAAAACTTAAAACACCAATTTCGTTAATAATGTCTGCCCAGTTATAATATCCAGCAGTACTACCGCCTTCTAATGACATATTCAATCTAAGTTGTCCGCCACTATTAAAAAAGTAACGAGCGTGATTATAATTATTAAATGTCCATTTATGTTCGCTAACTAGTTTATTTTGCCAAACTGCGGATCTTGTATATGGCGAAGCTGGTGTTACTGTAACAGTACCTGCATTAGTTGGATCAATTGTTAAATGTGTATTGTTTGATAAAATGCTGTTGTTAACTTTAGTGTCAACTAGGTTTAAATCTTCTGCACGTATTGGTGTTCTTGCAAGAATGTCTGTACGGTTAGATGGAACACTAAACACTAATATTGTGTCATTAATGTTAACGTGATCAACCATAATGTTTGTGCGGTTAATCATATCTTGTAAACGTTCGGCAGTAATCAGTGTACCATCAGCAAGTGCGTCTTCAATATTAACTGCACCCCAACCAAACTTGTGGTTGGAACGGTCAGCATCAGTGACGAGAACAGCAGCATACTTGTCGCCAAAAATTTTGTTGACAAGTTCTGCTACTGTATTGTATTCACTGGCTAGTACTAATGTACCTGCTGTTACCGACATATTACTTTGCTCCTACTACTACTTCGATTAAACCTTCACCGTCATCGGTTTTATCTGCAAGAGCTCTCCCTATAATATTTCGATAATCAAGTATTTGCGTCATTTCAACTGCTTTAGCATGTCCAGGCGTGTTACTACTAACTACTCTGTCGCCTTTTTTAATTTTTCCAACTACTTTACAAGGTACACGACCTGCCAACGCTACAAAAGGATGGGTATTGTCATTTCCTGCTGCACTATTCATTTCAAATCCTGGTGCTGTTGATATAATGCCAAATACATCAGTATCACAACACTCACTTGTTTGTGTTATTTCGTGGCTTCCGCCAATTTTTACTACAGTGCCTGGTTCATATACTTCATCTGCATTATATCTTTCTGCAAGGTCAGCATATTCAGCACTAGTAGCTGTTCCTCTAAACTTAAAATTAGTTGTAGTGTTCATACTAACACCGGCTTGTATAACTGGAAACTGTGTACTCAACGCTGTTACACCATCTTCAAGATACTCAGTACTTGCTGGCGTCCATGCAGTTGTATCGTCTACAAGTATAGTAACAATAACACTATCAACTATGTTCTCAATAGTATAATGCGAAACACCATTGGTGTCAAGCCTTGTTCGAACTTCCATACGAGTATTTCCAGCTGGTGATCCAATAGTATACCACTTGCCACTCTCATATATTTTTAAGTAGCTTTCACTAGTATCATACCAAAGTTGACCTTCAGTTGGAGTATCTGGTGCTGTCGCTCCTGCAAAGTTTTCTAGCAAGTGTAGTAAGTTTTCGTTAAGATACTCACCAAACCTGTTGTAATTTTTACCTATCAGTTTTAAACTAGTACTTGTGTCAACGACACCATCGTTTACTACTATTGGTGTTTTTCCAGTTTCTGAATAATCTATTGTATATGGCATATCTTTTCCTTAAACATCACTATATGATGTGCGTAGTCTGAGTGTGTATATTACTTGTATTTTTCTATTGGCACTTTTTTGTACTGGATGAAAAATTACATGTGTTAACAAATCATCATTAGCACTATACAGTGCTAGTTCGTCAAATACATATGTTCCATCCATGTTAGTCGCTGTATCTGTTACATCCTGTCCAACTGGTTCTGCGTAATCTAACGTACATGTTACAATTACATCACTATACAAGTTTGTACTTGTATGTGAAACTTCAACACTGTTGTCGGCGCTTCCAGATACTGCTTCATCTACCACTTTACTAAAAGTTTGGTTATATAGTATACCACTTGACAATGTTGTATTAGTTGCTTTATATGTTATTGCACCCAATCCGTCAATTGTTGTACCTGCATTACCAAATCTCATTGTACCAATGTGATGTGATCCAGTTATTCCTGCTTCATTTGCTAACAAGTTAGCAAGAGCAACACTCATATTCTCAAAGTTAACGGCGTTGCGGCGGCGTGTCAATACTTCACCACTATCAGGATCCCATATTGTGATGTGACCCTCTACACCTATCATTGTTTTTTCTGTTTTATTTACACTCATTATCTTTTTCCATTTATAATATTTATATAGATCCAGAACCCGCATTTCTAATGAAAGCATGCTCTGGGGAAGTCCCTGCCGCAGCGAGACTCACGCCACTGTCGTTATATGCTAGTTTTAAGTTATCACCATAATGGCCAAAGTTTTCTAGTATAGGTATTCTTGATGAAACGCCTGCGTTAGTAACAACATCACTACTGTTATGTGCTACTGCTGGTGTTCCATATGTTCCTCGAGTACAGTAACGCAAAACGTTTCCGTCTTTTGCACCATATTCAATTCTTTCGCTTCCGATCCAAACTACACCGCTACTATCTAGTATTGATGCGTCTGTTACTTGTAATTGGTTATCACTAACTGTTACGGCAGAACTTAATGTTGTTTGTTTTGCAGTTTCAATAACCGTACTCTCGTATGTGTTATACTGTTCCCAAATATTCATACGGAACGAACGTGTATCAGTAGTTTCTGTAGATCCACTAGCGTTAGTTTGTACTAGTACACTAATATTCTCATGTATGTCTGTAGGATAAAGTTCGTTACCCCAACCTTCTGTTACAGCCTGTTGGAATACATTAGCGTCATAAATGTACGCTATATCCCCATCTACTGTTGTAAATGTTATAGCATCCACATTATCAGGTGCTGTAGTAAACGTACCACCAGTTAGTATAGTATCTCCATCCCAAGTTCTTTCAGTGTGATCTTCATACTTCATTGTGATAACACTATTGCGACTTATTTCATCAATTTGACTTTCCACTGATTCAATATGCGTATTGCGATCTGCTGTGCTATGTAATTTAGTATGGAATGGCTTAATACTGTTAAAGAAATCTTCAACTACAGTTACATTATACTTACCATATTTTTCTTTGCTTGTAAGTAATGGGTGCTCAACATTTAGTTTTACAAACGTAGTTTTAAATGCAAAATCATCTGCTGTATTATCAGAAATTGCTTGATACAAACATTTAAACCATAGTTTGTTATATTTAACTTGATGCCTACCTACAAATATATAAGACCTTAGTCCATCAAATATGTTTCCTAATATACCATCAACTGAATTATCATATCCGTCTGTATCAAAGCCACTAATGTCGTAACCAATTCCAAACTTTTCAGTGTTCCAAAGCTCTTCACTTAATTGTATTGTGCCTTTAACTTTGTGTTCAAGAACCCATTCGTCATTAATACGACTGTAAATTTCAGGTCTATTAATACCATCACTGTGAACAACTGTTGTTATTTTTAATGTATCACCATTGACATAAGTGAATGGAACACCAAGATCAGGATTTAGCTCGTCTTTACTAGTTGCTGTATACTTTGGAGGAATACTAGTATTGTATTCATATGTTAAACTATCATTATTGTCATATGTTCTTCTAATGTAGTCAGTGTAATTCCAATAAGGTGATACATCATATGTTATAATACCTTCAACATAAGTTTTGTTCATAGCAGTTTCCCATCCATTAACACCATCAGTTAATGGAATATCAGCAAGTAACTTGTTGACAGTTTCAACAAAGTTTTGTCTTGCAACAGGAATTTCTCTTACTAAACTTTGTCTTGGACGAATTAAATGTCCAAAACGATTGTAAGGGTGTAGGTTTAAGTCTGGCAATGCATGTGGTCGACTAATATCAATATCAGATTCTGGTGTACCATCTGGTAAACTATAATCATATACTCTACTCCAATGACTCTGATCTGTGTCAGTGCTTGGTTGGATATTAGTATTACCTTGTACTAAGTTAATATAAAAGTTATCGCCTTCTTGTACAACGACATCTTTATTATAAACTGCTGAATTATTCCATGTTGTATATGTATATCTTTCAGTATGTCTATTATAACCAGTTAAACTATCACGCATTTTAATATGCAACTGCTCTGGAATAATGCTTGTGGGATCATTCTCTGACAACAGTGTCCATTCGCTGAGCGGAAGTGCATTACTGCCTATACGTTGATTAACTTGTACTACTGTGTTATTTGTAATGGACAGATCAATATTTGATAGTAATAGTTCGTTTGCTCCTGCGGCTGCAGCCCAACTAATATCAAATGCACTTGGATTTTCTAGAAGTCTAGCTAATTGATATGTGTTGTAGTTGCGTTGGCTAAGAGTATTTTGCTTTCCTTTAACCCAAAAGAAGTAACTCTTTTCTGTACGTTTTGTGTTACTGTTATAACTTTTTTCTTCTGTCCAATTATAAACAGTTTCATTATCAATTTCAACACTTAGTGGAGTTCCAGTTGCTAGAGTACCGTCAATAAAACCGCCTCGCTGAACAAGATCCAGCCACTCTTCAGGAGGAACACTACTACGAGTCCACTCATATACATCAATACTAGCACCATCAAATAGTCTGGCCCAGTATGCTTGTTTATAATCAATACTACTTTGTTCATAATCAATATATACGGCAGTATTAATATCCCACCAACGTAGCCCAACTTGCTCTGATGTCCAAGATTTTGTATTTTCATTAAATCCATTAATTGTATTGTAGTTATAACTTGCAATATCAGCAGTTAGTATAAAGTCTATTTCTTTTTCGATAAACCCAGGAATAATACCCTTGGCTGGATCAAATATTTCAAGTTGTGTAATAGTGCTTCTTGTATATGCATCATAAAGTTTTACACTTTCAATAAGATCGTTACGTGCTTGAACACTACTTTGTCTAACTTTAACCCATCCATTTCCAGTATGTCCAGTATTGTTAGTATAGTTTCCATCCCATTTATAAACAGCTGGATTGCCATTTCCATCATTGTCAACAAATGCATACTTTGGTGTTTGTTGACTATTTTGTCTATAACCATTGAAGTTATATTTGAAAACACCATTTACTGTACTGTTAGTATTATTATTAAGTGTAGCATAATCAGCAAATCTAACATTTCTTAGTGGATAGATATTACCAACTGTGCCGGTTTCTTGAATATACTCATCAATATAAAATTTAAGTATACTGCTTGATGATACTTCAGAAACACGATGTATTCCATCAATGCTGGGTAATGTATTACTGCCTACAATAAGCACATAGTCATTTTCAACAAGGTTATGTGCTTGAATATTGCTACTACTAAGTTTAACTGTAATTTCTGCATCATCTGCATCATTAATACCAGCGCATGCTTTGGTAATACTCATACCAAAATCCATTGTTTGGTACACTGCATATCCACTACTACTGTCGTCATCACCAACGTTATCTGCAACCCAAATACTAAAAACATGTGGATCATTGGTCATCTCTTGGAAAATTTGATTACCATCACTTCCAACAAATGCGTTAAAGACGTTGCTTATTGTTGTTTGTGTAGCACTAAGTGTTTGTGCAGTTAATCCTAATGTAGTATTAGCAGTACCAGAACCAAGAATTAATGTAGAATTAGTACTGGTTAATTTTAGTCTGTTGTTGCTGTTGCTAGCACCTATTCCACTGATTGCTGCATTATTAATAATGTTGATTATTGAATTAAGATCAACAGTGGCTGAAACTTGTGTTACGGTTGTAGGTGCATTGGTAACGCCACTACTTAATCCAATTACACTATTTGCTGACCCACTACCAATATAAAGGGTTTCATTATTACTATTGAGTTGTAACACATTATTATTGGCACCGCCTAATTGTGCAGTGACTCCAGTAATATTTGCATTGTTAATTTGATCTACTACTTGTGCAATAGTTAAGTTTGGACTATTTGACACAATTGTACCACTACTTGTTTCAGTTGTAGTACCAACTGTACTAAATCCAACTTCAGCGTTAGCAGTACCAACACTAATAGTTAATGTAAACAATGTGTTTGGTGTAGTTGTTGTTTTTACAATAGCAAGTCTATCATTACTATTGATTGCTGTTGTATTTGTAATACTTGCTAAATTAATTTTATCAATGATTTCTGCTAAAGTGTATGATTTAAATACTGTAGCAGTGGTCGATAGTACTATTGTACTTGAACTAAATGTAGTTGTTGGGTTAGCTATTAACCAGTTTTTAGTTGCAGTAATATACTGACCGGCTGCTATTGCACTTTGCGCACTACTAATATCTCCAGGAGTTATAGTTTCAGTACCTGATGCAACAGCGGCACCATCATATGTTCTATTCAAAGTATTATTAATAATAGTTACATCGTTTAGAAGGAGGCTAGTAAGCTCTGCTTCCCAAGCTGGTGTTGTAGCAATTTCATTAACAAGTTTAGTTATGTTTAACCCTGCATTGCTTGCACTAAAGTAATCATTTAACCAAGAAACCCATGCTGAACTACTATTACCATTAATATATGCAACTCGTAAGTTGTTAATAGCAGTACATCTACTAGTTGATGTTGCAGCGATAGTTGATAAGTTTGCAGTCCAACTGTTTGTAAATGCATTTGTAAATGCTGTATTAGCAACTATGTTAGAAGTAATAGTTTCAGTTTCGTCAAAGTCAACAGTTTGGTTATCAATAATTAACGTCTTAGTTGCACTTCCTTGAATTTGTGGATTTATAATATCACCAACAATAGTAATATTATTATACACTGTACTTGTAGTTGTACTATTAAATGTAACTGTTCGAGCATCAGCACTAGTTGAACCTAGTATAATTGTTGAGTTATCAGTAACAACGTTAGTGTCGCCGATGTTATTTTGCCCTGTAATATTAATGGTACCAAATGTTGTAGTGTCTGTTGTTTGCTGTAGGTTGACTGTGATGCCATCAATAATAACAGTTTGCCCAGTGTTTGGAATAACTGGAAGTGTAACTGTAGCTGTTGTTTCAATTGGATCGTTTGGTTTTGTTAACCCACTTGTACCGTCAGGGTCAAGCATTTCCCATACTTTACCATCATATATAACACGGTCTTTGTATTTGAATGCTGTTTTGTTGTCCCACTGTTTGATGTCTTTCCAATCGCCATTAAAGCTATATGCTTCTTTTACTTCGTTAGGGAATTGTAAAAAATCATTTTTGTTTAGTACACGGTAATCAGTTTCCGTTAGTAACGGAAGACCTGCTGTAACA
>Ga0233444_10004187_pt1 | contig 13907 bp, 12 predicted proteins | sample SI_124_October20_6_FD_182792 | JGI IMG/M metagenome (GOLD analysis project Ga0233444, IMG submission 182792) | Seawater microbial communities from Saanich Inlet, British Columbia, Canada - SI_124_October2016_10_MG | ecosystem: Environmental > Aquatic > Marine > Inlet | place: Canada: British...
CGTTTGAGTCGCTTTTGTCACTGGAATCTGTTTCTGAGTCTGAAACCGCTACATCGTCGTAATAGTAGTGATTGTAAGGAGATTGGTAGTCTAGTTGGACGCTAGCTGATTGTTCCATAGAAGTTAGATTGGTAGCAGTTACGCCGCCAGAAGAAATCGCATACACGTAATCTCCCATAAAGATCGAGCGACGGATGTTGAAATCGTTCCACCAGTAATTACTTTCTTCACTATGATAGAATGAAGAGTGATTTACCTCGCCATGAACTGTCATGTTTGTTCCGTCTTGAGGGATGTTGACAAGTATCAACTTGGAAACATAGTCATAGTTCCAATGATAATCTCCCGAAGAATCATACCATGAAAGGTATCGATACGTCGATAACGGGATTGCAAGCATATCCTTTGGAGCCCAATATTGGAATGCTTTGTGCTCATATGAGGCTTCAGAATATGACCAAACCCATTGGTCGCTATCATCGTTTATCGGTGAAAGAGAAAGAACATTCGACAGTGCAGGGGTTGTCGGGTCGGATATATTGAACATCGAAAGTTGAGTTGAGGACCAATCTAATCCTAATCCGTCTTCTCCGGCAGGGCCCATTCCGATTGTTAGTAAAGCGTCTTTAGAGAGTGGGTGGATATATGTTGATACCCCCGGCACTTCTAATTCTCCAAGTATTACAGGGTTACTTTGGTTTGATAGGTCTATTACCCAAAGCGGGTCTATTTGTCTGAAGGTTACTAAGTAAGCTCTATCACCGTCAAATCTGGCACTCCAGATTCTTTCTTCTGGAGCAATGTCTCCCACTTTTCCTATTTGCTCCAAGGATTGTTTGCCGTTTGTCAAATTCATTTGAAGAGTCATTGTGACAATACTAGAAGTCATTGGCTCGGGGTCTTCCATCCACCATCTAGCCCATTGGCCTTCGGTTGTTGCTACTCTAATTACGCCTTGATATTCTGATAGCGAAAACTGATTGAGAATTGTTCCTGCAACTCTTCCCGAGCCGGTGTAAACAGTTTCTTCGGAGTTGGAAATGTCGAATGTATGGATATTTGTGGCTTCTTGGCTTTCTTGATTATTACCCCAATACCACCACCAATCCCATGCATTTTCTGTAAGGATTAATTGGTCTTGTGAAGCATACACCATTGGATAGTTGCCAACGATATGGTCGGCATCAAAGTCAAATTTTCCAACGCTCAAATCAAACGTGAAAATACTATTGAATCCGCGATTCAATCCGTCGTCAGGTGCTACGAAATCATTACAATCGCCGTCAGATAATCCATGAATAATAACTGCGCCATTGATTCTTTCATAGACTCTTGGGATAATATCTCCAATAGTGATTTTTTCTAGCGCTTCGTTATTTTCTAACAATGTCAAATATGCAACTTTTTCCCTTAATTCCAGGCGTTTTGGGTCATCATAATCTAACTGCCAATAGCCCTCTGGCAAGTCTAACCAACTTTTCATTTGAGGGATTTCAATCCACGCATGGGAAACGGTTCTAACAGTTCCATTGACTTCTCTTGCAGTGATATAACTGCCTTCCAAAAATAACTCTCTTTCCATATCGGGGTTAGAGCGGTCCGTGATATCTAATACTGTGAATTTAGTTAATGAGGAGGTTCTCCACGAATTATATCCTTCATCCCAATCCATGGCTTGATAGAGAGAATTTGTACTTGGTATATTCCATGATGAAACTGTAGAAATAACTACTAATCGGTCACCATCAAGCATCATTGCTTGTGGTGTTCCTTCGATTAAGGTGCTAGATAGCGCCTCTAGTTCTCCAAATTCAGGAACTCCGAGAATGACTAATGTATCGCCATTCAGAAAGTAGATGTAATAACCATCTGTCTTGACGAAATCTGCTTCATCAACTCCCTGTTCCTGATTATTAGTACCTGAGAAATCAGTACCTTGTTCTCTCTTTGGTTGAATAGAGTTTGACCCCCCGGTGGTTGACGACGATTCTGCAACAACTCCGTCCATCATAACATCATCTCCGAACCAGCCACCATAGTAATATTGTTCTTCAACGGCTTGTAATAACTGAGTTTTGTAATCTTCATAAATGGAAGATTTCAATTGAGATTCCAACTCCTCACAATCCGTGAATTCCTTTAGATTAGGGCTTGATATACTGCGTTTAGTAATCGATGCCCAGTCTTCCGGCAATTCTACTTGAGGCTCGTCAATTGCAATATCATTTGTACCAATACACCCAGAAGTCACGAATAGAGTGACGATAAAAAGGGCAAGTATTCTATGTTCTTTCATGGAACTACCATAACCGGCCCTGTTATCAAAGAATTGGTGAAGTGATTTTACTAAACGGGGTTAAGATGTGGAGTTCAAGATTTCCAAACCGGGCTCTGTCAATCTCCATGAGGAGCGCTTTTTTAGGCCTGATTTCTCAATAAGTTGGTTGCTGTTCAATTTATTTATGTGATGAGAAAGAAGTTGTCGTGAAATCTCTAACTTATTCCTAATCTCTTTATTTGTCAAACCCAGGGCCCCTGCGTCAGATAAAACTCGGAGTATGGCTAACCTTGTTCCAACAATGGGGCTGGTAATTGAATTGATCTCGTTGGTAGTGAGGTTGCTGGTGGCGTATCGCCTCAGTTTTCCATCCCTCCATGATATTATTGCTCCTTGAACTTCTAATATCTGTAAATGATAAGCAGTGACCCCATTTGCCAATTTGAGAGCGTCTCTAAGAGCCGAGAAATGTATTCCAGCATTCGCTTCAACATATCCTAAGATTCTGCCTTTAGTCAGTTCCTTGGTAGATTCTTTTTTGGCTAAAAGAGGCGTTAGTAGAGCCATTAGAACGATTATTCTAAAAAATTCAAAGAAGATTGACCCGAAAAATATTACCGATAAAAATCCCGAACCAAAGCCGATTAGTTTTCCTTTCAGACCCTTACTTTCTTCGCCTGGGTTATTTTCAGGTTCTTCTTCCTTCAAGGATTCTGGTATCATATCGCTTCCATCATCGCTTTCTGGTGGATTTGATGTTTCAGTAGAATCGGCCTCTTCACCATATGTAGATTCCAAATCAGTTGATTCCTGTAAAGAAATTCCATAGATAAGAGATATGACGGCTAAAATAGTCAATATCCGTACTATCCATTGCCCGCGCATATTATTTTCACGACTAGATAGCATATCAATCGCTTGGTAAGATGATTTGCCATACAATAATTGGCTACTGCAATGAGTTATAATTAAGAAAAATGGCATAAAACCAATAAAAGGATAACCAATTTCTTGAATGATGGGTTTGTGGAGTGGTTTGGTTGATATGTCAAAAGAGGGTGATAAAAGTTCTCCAATCCGTAAATGGGCAATGCGTCAATATTGGCGTATGCAACAATCACAAGCCGTAGTTGGCTTGTTGCTTTGGGGCACAACAATCACATTGTTGCTTTGGCCTTATATCGAATGGAGATTCAGCGGCTCTTGCGATTCTGGAATTTGTTTCAATGATACGATTTTCGGAGTTCCAGCAGCGTACATAGGATTGTCCTCTATCTTCTTGTCTGTTATGTTTGGAGTACTGAGTATTGGATATCTCTACGATAAAGTATTCTCGCTTTGGGCTGAACACCATACTGTATCAATGGAAAGAAACCCGTATACGACTTATGCATTGACTCCAAATTGGATGATGGTCACTGCACTACAAGCAGAACTACTCAAACGCTCATCTCCCGATGATGAAAAAATTCAGGAGCAATCAGAATGGTTCTTGAGATGGTGTAAAAGATATGCTCAAGGAGAATTATTTGCCAGAGCTGTTCAAAAATGGGATGAGGATATGGGTCCAACTCCGACTTTTTGGTTCACTGATGATGATGCAATGCAACAAGCAAGGGATACTGTATTTGATGATGAGGCTTGATGATGGCTCACTCGATGGAGATTGAACGTCGTTTTTTCATTGATGGAAGGTCACAAAAACCTTGGCGGGACGGTTTCAAGTCCAGTTCCATAAAACAATATTACCTTGATTATGAACAATTTGAAATCTTAGGACGTGACTTGATTTATCACAATATTACTTTAGTTGGGCTTAGTGATGAAGAGTTAAAAATAATTTCTTCGAGTGATAGCCTTACTAGCAGAATAAGAAAGGTTGACCAAAGAGCCATTTTAACGATGAAGGGAAACGTAAGTCGTGCTTCAGCAATCGAATTGGAATGGGAAATTAAAACCAATAATGCTGATGAAGTCATAAATTTGAAATCATTTCCGTATGTCGAAAAAACAAGATATTTTTGGTCTGGGATAGATGATTTAGTTTGGGAAGTTGATGAATTTGAAGGTGGTTTGGCTGGACTTATTCTAGCCGAAGTAGAACTTAGTGATGAAAATCAAGAAGTCGAGTTGCCTGAGTGGTTAGGTATGGAGCTGACCGGATTGTCTAATTGGTCAAATGCAGCTCTAGCAAAGACTCTCAGCAATAATTAATTTTCAAAGTTTGAAACTATTGAAATTATGTGTTCGACTTCTAAGTCGGTTAATTCATGCATTACTGGGATTGCAACTAGATTGCCTGCCACTTCATCTGTTACTTTCATCGGTGATTGAAATTGAGGATGCTCAGTAAATACTGTTTGATGGTGACATGGTATCGAATAATAACTTCGAGAATCAATCGAGTTTTCATCTAAATATTTCATTAATTTTTTTGGTGCACTAGTACGGAGGCAATATTGATGCCAAGCATGCTCGGCACCGTTACGAACCTTTGGAATAGATACATGTGGGTGGTTTGCGAATGCTTCTGTATATTTCTGAGCGATTTCGCGTCTTCTTTTAACCCATTTTTCGAGGTTGGAAAGTTGTACTAATCCGATAGCTGCAGAAACTTCTGACATTCGTAAGTTACTACCAAGTTCCATACTTTCAAGATTTGGTGCGCGGCCGTGATTGGTAATTGCCTTGACCTTTTCAGTTAATTCCTGATCTGTGGTGGTTAGCATCCCACCTTCGCCTCCAACTGCCATATTCTTAGAAGGGAAAAATGAGAAACATCCAACATCGCCCATCGAACCAGCGAATAATTTTTCTCCATTTGTATTGATTTGGGTTGCTCCGTGGGCTTGTGCTGCATCTTCAACAAGGGCGATATTTTTTGATTTACAAAGATCAATGATTCTCGGGTCATATGGTTGTCCAAAAATATGAACTCCGATTACCGCCTTTGTTTTGGGCGTGATGGCAGCTTCTACTGATTCAAAGTCTAAGCACCAATAATCTCTTTCAATATCAACAAAAACTGGTGTTGCTCCTACAAGAGGTATTGCCGTAGCGCTAGCAATAAATGTGAACGAGGGAACGATTACTTCGTCGCCTTCACCAATTCCAAGTAATCTGAGGGATGCCCAAAGAGAGGATGACCCGTTTTGACAAGGAGCGGCTGACAATGCTCCGCAGTGTTCTGCAAAGGCTAATCCGAACTGCTTACCTTTGGCACCCTTAACCCACTTTAACGAGTCCAATGTCTCAATGGCTGCAATTCGCATCTCATCATTCCACGATGGGCGAGCAGTTGGTATTCGCTGCATGACTCGGCGAGTCGGTTCGCCCCCTTGAGTCTGCTTCTTTCTCATGTCAAGCGACGCACCTTTCAAGACCCCTAACGATACTCGCTTGCCTATGGTCTCCCAAGATGATACGGATAATCCCGAGGATTTGGGGATATCTGAAATCAACTTGGAGCCTAATTTGGCTGACCTGGTTGGAGACATATTATCGATAGATAACAATGAGATTGAAACTCCAAAAACCGACTCGAAGCAATCTAAACATTACAAACCAAAGGGGCTGTACCTAGGTGAAAGAAGGGATAATGGAAAGCCAGTAGATATCGCTCCACAGGTTCTAGCTAGACACGCAGCAATGCTTGGTTCGACTGGGTCTGGCAAAACTGTAATGGCAAAAGCCCTAATCGAAGAGGCGGCAATAGCAAAAATCCCTTCTTTGATTATTGACCCACAAGGAGATTTGGCACGTCTAGCCTTGGGTATTGAACCTGCAAATTTAGCAGAGCATGGTGGCGATCATAGTCGAGCAAAAAAATTACTCGATATGTGTGAAGTGAGAATTTGGACTCCTCTAAGGAGTAAAGGCCTACCCCTATGTATAGACCCATTTAGAGCCCCTCCAGCCGACTTGGACGCCGAAGAAGCAATCACTGCATGGGACATGGTTGCTGCAGGATTTGCCAGCCTTGCAGGTTATGATGTTGAAAAAGCGCAAGGAAAAGTGGTCAAGCCGTTTTTGTATGAAATACTGGTTGAGGGCACTAAATTTGGCTTAAATGTAGGTGACTTTCAAGCTCTAGCGCGAGTTGTAAGGGAGCCTCATAATGAATTCATACGTCACTTGTATCCACAATGCTTCCTAGATGTGGAAGATGGAGAAGATAAGGTGGATGTCCCAACATGGGAAGAAGTAATGCTTGAGCACCGTCTTACTGATTTTGAAGAACGTTTACCAAAAACTACGCGTAATGACCTTGCAAGAAGGTTGTCTGCCTTCTCCTCTGGAGTGAATCAATTATTATTCTCTAATGGTGTGCCGATAGATATTGATTCCTTTGTTGAGCCTGCAATTCCGGGTAAAATACCGCTGAACATTGTTTACCTCAACACGATACAAGATGAAGCGCAGAAACAGTATTTTGTTCAAGAACTATCTCGGGAACTTTATGATTGGATGTTAACTCAGCAACCTGCTGATGGAGAATTAAAACTGTTATTTTTCATGGATGAGGTTGCTCCATATTTGCCACCATATCCACGTAATCCTCCTGCTAAAGATCTAATCAAACTGATTTTCAAGCAAGCGAGGAAATATGGCGTTGCTTGTGTTCTAGCAACACAAAATGTAAGCGATGTGGATTACAAAATTTTAGCCCAAGCAAATACTACTTTTATTGGAAGATTCACTCAACCTCAAGACATAGATAAGGTCAGACATTTGCTAAAAGAAAGTGGCGGTGACCTAGATTTAATCGCACAATTACCAACTTTAGATGCTGGTCAATTCCAAATGGTCGCTCCCGATGTGGACCCTGCGCCCGTACCCATTCAATGTCGATGGCTATACACAGACCATGGAGCGCCGTTGAATGAGGACCAAGTTGAGGAAATAATCACACCTGAAATTCGTGCATGGGCAAAAACTCGTTCAGCTGGCAAAAGTAAGGGTCGGGGAGCTGGAGCAGCCCATGCAGCAAGCCGTGGTTCATCTTGGAATAAAGACGATATTAAGGATGAAATAGGTCTAGTTGAGGCAGCAAGAATAAAATCAATTGGTGGAATGACTGCTGCTGCGCATGGCGTGGTTGACGATTCTGCTTTTGAAGTTAGATTAATGGGTGGTTTGGCTGTACTAAAAGACGGAAGAGATCCCCTTTACACAATGCAGGCTGCCGCAAATACCGCTTCAGTGATAGTCCTTGCGTGGACTATGGTGGCGCTAATGCTTGCATGGAGAGATGACTCTCTTGATTGGTGGTGGGTTCTGGCCGCTGCAGGGTTATCTGCAATAACTGGATTGATAATAGCGCTTGAAGGATTGCTTTCTCATGACACTGAGTTGCTTAGAAAATTAACGAAATTCGCTCGGGTGTTTCAACTATTCCTTGTTGTTTGGTTGTGGGGACTGTTGTATTGGGCGACATGGGGGGATTTGAATTTACGGGGCGCTGAACCGTTATTGGAAGTTGTAGTTGTGTGGATCAGCGTATTTACCATCATAGAAATATTCAATCGTTTGCGCTTGGGTAAAATAAGGTGGAATGGTGGCAGTGCCCTGGATAAAATATTCGGTTTTTCTGCGGTATTGACCGGCGCACAGATAACTGAAATGCGTTCTAACTCTTCGCAAATAATGGCTGGGTTGCGACTAAGTTTGCATGGCGTGACTTTGGTTTGGCTGTCCATGATTTTAGCATTCTCTAACGGCCTTCTTCCCACTGAGGCTTCTCTTGACTCTCAGTGGGGAAGGCCAACATTATGGATTACGTCGATGTATGGATTAATGTTTGTAAGCGAAGTCTGGTTAAGAATGCGCGGAAGAATGCCTACTGACTTCTAATACGCCATTTTTATTGGTTTTGATGGCGATTAGTTGATAAAGTGACCCGGTTAAGCGTCGTCCATGCAACCACAAGATGCACAAATGATGGGCCAAGTGGCCCCAGCCGGAGCCATGGGCCAACAAGTGATTATAGTACAGAATAAAAGCGGTGGACCGAAAGTCTTCGGTATCGTCGCAATCATTCTCGGGGCATTGGGTGTGATTGGTGGACTACTTGGTTTTGGAGATGACACTGAATATCTATCTGGAACTGGAAAAATGGTTTTCTATCTTACTGGTTTGATGAGTGTAGCGGGTTCTGGTTTATTCGTATACGCTGGTCTTCTTTTGATGAAATACCAAAGAAAGGGTGTATGGATAGGATTTGGTTCAGTTGGAATAGCAGTAACTTCAAGTCTAATAAACACACTTTACATTGCTAAGGAATTCCAAGATGCTTTTGGAGATGATGCTGGTGGTTTTGTTGCCTCGTTAGGGCTAATCTTTACTGGCGTACAAGCAATCTGTTGTAGCATGATCATCGCCCTTCCTCTATTGATGAATGGCGCTGACCTTGAGTGAACATAACGTTCCTAATCAGACTTGGTCATCCCCTGAGGATGTGTTGATATAGACGCTTAATTAGCGAAGCATATTGCAGGGGTTGCCAAGCCTGGTCAACGGCGCTGGGATGAGGTCCCAGTCCTTATCGGTTCGCAGGTTCGAATCCTGCCCTCTGCACCATTTTTCTACAAATGGATGCTTAGGTAATCGTTGCTGTAATCATTTAGTTAAGACAATATATTGAAATATATTATTTAATGAGGTTCTGTAGGATTAGACATGAATAAACTTCTGGCAATCTCATTATGCGTTATACTTGCAGGCGCCTCCTTATCTGGGTGTTTTGGAGAAAGAGGGGATACAATAGATGATGCCCTTCACAATGATGACGAAGAGATAAACCAACATAATGGAGATGTCTCAGATGAAACTACCGTAAACCCCTACGGGATTATCTGTCCCGATGGTTCTAATGGGACCCTCCAATGGGGAGTAATGACATGTGCAGAACCAGAAGTTTTCAAAGCATCTGATGTATCTAATGAAACGGTAAATTTGACTTTACAATGGTATAAGATAGCGGTCGCTGAATGGGGAAATTATGGCCCGGTTGAAATTTACATTATCGGTAACGATACCGATGCTGCTAAGCAATTAGAAGATGATTATTGTGAAAGACATAAGGCCTTGGATTCTAACTGGAAAGAAGAATGGGATTGCGCTAATGATAACTATCAAATTTTTACTCGATACATCGAAGATGGCGGCGCTGCGATTAGTACGTTGAAGAGAACATACTTGGATTATGATTTCATGATGATGATAATGTCTGCTAAATATCCTGGTCCTGAAGAGGAAGATTACAAGCCAGTAACATTACATGAGTACTTCCACATATTCCAACACTCTCATCTGGAGGGAGAGTGTACCGGCGACTCTAGGGATGCGTGTGAAAGAGATGTGAAAATGGGTGGAAAGGATACACCTTGGTGGTCAGAAGGTGGAGCGGAATATATGGCTCAGAAACTATACTCTAACCAAGAAGGAGTGAGAGCTAACTACCTTCAAGATGTAATGAGGTGGAAACTAGATTCCTCTCGTGAGGGATACAATAATCAGAATGTTTCACTAAACAATTTAACACGAGACTCTCAAATAAACGCCTATGATGTTGGTTCTTGGTTCATCGCTTATCTAATTCATCACGAAGGAGAAGATGCTTTCTTAAATGGTTTTTACACTGATATTGATGATTTAGGTTTTAATCTTGCTTTTGAAAATAATTTCAACAAAACCAAATATCAATATGTTGCTGATTTTGATATGTTCTTCAAACAGCCAGTTGAAGATATAATGGCGATAATACCTTCTAATACTGGTATAAATGAAGATTCTAGCATGGATAATTAGACTGCTAGTAATTGAAAAAAGAAATAATCAGTTTAGCCGATACTCATTGTTTGGCCGTAGCCCAATAATCTAAAATTGCTTCTTTTTCCTCAAGAAGACCAACATGTGTATCGGTGATCTCGCCATCAGAATTGACGAACATAATTGTCCCTGGGCTTTTTATTCCTAGTTCTTGGGCAATGACATCGCCTTTCATGAATGCATAAGTTGACAAATTAACTCCTGTATTTTCGTCTTCATCGTCGTGAGCATCTGCTGATTCATGCCATTGTTCAAGGGTAACCCCCCCTGCGTTTTCTGCTGGATCTGTGGACATTACCAAAACTGGTAAGTTTGCTTCAGCACTCCACATAGAGTGCATAGTAGAGTAGCATGGACTGTTACACCATTCTGCTGAAAACATGACGATAAAAGGTGTATTTGACATCTTTTCAAGGTTGTAGACTTGGCCGTCATCTGCGGTTGCATTGAAATCTGGGAATTTTTCAAGTTCTTCTTCTTCACTGACACAACCAGCAAGTGTAGGAAGGAGTAACAGTGTTGTAACTAGAAGTAGTCCCAATCGCATGGCGGATACTCGGGCATCTAAGTTTTGAAGGTTTTGTGTGAGTGCATAGCAATAAAGCCATTAATGTTCAAAGGAACCGAGTGTCATGCTATCGAGGCAGTTTGCTATTGTGATGATGATTGGAATCTTCTCAAGTTTATTATTCGTGATTCCAAATGCTGCCGCTGATGAAGGTTGTCAAGCAGGAGATTCTACGGAAGATAGAGTTGGGTGTCTTGACAGTGATGGAGATGGATGGTCTGATGCTGATGATAATTGGACTATCGAAATGGGCGCTGATGTATTTCCGTTAGATTCAGGAATATGGTCTGATGCTGATGGAGACGGATATGCCGACCAAGGGATGAATGAGTTATCTGATAACTGCCCGTTTACTTATGGAAAGAGCCGTGTTAGATTAGTTGGTTGTTCGGATATTGATGGAGACTTTATGCCAGATATTTATGATGATGATGCCGATGGAGATGGGATAAGAAATGAAATGGAAAGAGCTGCTTCTTCGGGAACTATTCTCTACGACCCTTACAATCCGAACTCTACGCCACTTGACTCTGATAAAGATACCATTCCCGATGTAATCGATGATGATAACGATAATGATGGCTGGCCAGATCTTGTCGAACTCGATCGAGGCTCAGATATTCTGGATGCTAGTGAAACACCATTCAATCTCTACCTCGGAATTAATACCGGTATATTCTATTCTGGCGGACTTAACGGTGATTCATTCAGCTTTGACTATGATGCTGAGAGTGTTGAACTATCTATTTCTGCCTTCTTAGAAATCGTGTTTGAAGAATTGCTTATACCTTTGTTATTAGTCCCCACTTATTTCGCAATATTCTATTCTAGAGCGTCTAAATACCGTGAACTATTAGGGAAAATTGAAAATTCAACATCTAAGACAGAACTTATAGAAATAGAAAAAGAAGTCAATCTAATGGTCAAGGATAAAAACATCAAGGTATACCACGGACTTGTTTTGAGAAATGCAATTGAAGAGATTGAATCAAAGTTTGACACTGAAGACCCTGAATATGAAAAGAAACTAGATTCTACTATTGATTGATTCAAAGGTTGGCGCTTTCTATTTACTCCTATTTTTAAAAAACACCACTTTAAAGGTAAAGCCACAAAAAACATCGATTAGGTGAAAAAATGAAAGGAAAAATATCACGTGTTGGATTTGTCGCAAGTATGTTGTCAGTTGTAGGGTCACTCTACATCTACTTTGTAACCGGTGACGAAAGTTTAGGAATATTTGTGGGTCTTTGGGCTCCAACCCTAATTCTAGCATCAAAAGAAGTTGAAGAGATGCTAGAATAATAATCATGCTCGCTGGATTCCATCGCATCGTATGATTGTTTACTTACAGGGTGTTTAGTGATGGAAAAAAGCATAACTAAAGGTAATAACAAATATGGCACCGTCGAAGTTCTAAATCTTTCAGAATGGGGGCGTCCCTTTGCTCGTATTGCCGCTAAATTTCTCGAAAAAAAACCAATTTCAGTAATCCAGGTGACAAATTTACACTTCTTACTTTCCCTGTTTTGCGCATGGCTTATTTTCGAAGGATATATAGTGGAAAGTTGTTTTTTGTTAATCCTCAAAGGTGTGATTGACGCCGTTGACGGAGAACTAGCACGAATTCGTGAGAGGCCATCCCATTTTGGAAGATATTGGGATACCGTGGCTGACACGATTGGACTTATTGCCGTAATGTGTGCGTTTGGAATAGTTTTAGAGTGGGAAATTGTATTGACTGCAATCATAATCCTTTCAATTCTACTACAATACTCATTGTTCAATCATTTTTCGATACTGATGAGAATACTGGGTTCGGGAGATTCAACAAGCAGAATCGATGAACGTGTTCGCCCTGTAGCTCAACCTTGGGAAAGTCAAACTACCGTGAATATCTTTCACATGATATATGTTGTCTTTTTTAGTTGGCAAGATAGTCTTGTTTCAAAGGTTTCGGGGAAAGGTTCCAAGAAGTTACGATTCGAATTAACCGTCTCTTCATTCCTTGGTTATGGAATGCAATCGATTGTAATTTTCTTACTCGCTCTTACTCAAAACCTCGATTACTTGCCACATCTAGTCTTAGGTGTCAATGGGTTCTTAGTAGCTCTTGTTCTGCTTCGAAGTCGATTCGAATAGAGTTCGATTAACACCAAAGTTCGACGAAACACGTGTTTCCAGTAGGCTGTGTATTCCGAATATACATCTGAGCAGCGGGCACCCTTGTGGCGGGAGAAAGTTATTCACCATATGGTGGTACGAATGCTTATGTGGATCTTAGATAAACTCGCTAAACTGGGTAAAATTGCGGGGTTGGGAGCAGAGAGATGGGCTGCTTTAGAACCGTCGGATAAATTTTTATTGGTTCTTTCTTTATCCATGAGCATTGTTGGATTACTTACTTTCCTCTTGGAATTATCTTGAACTAATGGGTAGCGTCTGTATCGACCCACTGAATCCCGAGTAACAGAATTGTAACCATGAAGATTCTTAGTCGCACAGACCAACTATTGCACAGCAATGTAAAAAAGGTCCGCCTGGCCAAATCGGCGATTGGTTTCTTAGGAATGTTTTTGATTCGCTCACCAGTGAGAAAACTGTGCGAAGCAAAGCCACCTTGATTCTTCTCTCGATTGGCTTGCTTCTAACGCTCAGCGCCTCACCATTCGTGACGGCCCAAGGTAGCCAAGAAGCAACGCCTGAATTGATGACGCGCATCATGATGATGCCCCCCGATGCAGAAGTAACTGGCATGCACATTGATGCAAACGGCCATTTCTTTGTCAACGCCATGCATCCTGATGAGGCCAATTACAAGGCAACCGTCGGGGTCATCAATGGAGTTGATTGGAACAACCTCGCTGAAACGGTTCCCGAACTTGACGCTTCCAGCAGTGAGAACGACATCTGGCACGGAATACGAACCTCTCACGGAGCGTATCAGGTGATCCTGCAGAGCGGGGATGCCCTTTCCGAAGGTGGTATTGCAGGTGGCATTTATGCTGCTGATGATGGCAATCAACTTCTTGTCAGCAAGAAACCGGACTACAACGCATTTGTCCCGCTCAACGATGATGGTTCGCGCGGCTACCTCTACACCGCATGGGAAGACCGTCCAGCAGGCATCAGCCAAGTGGAAATTGAATGGGACAGTGCTTCCTCTGAATGGAATTTGTTGAACAGCAAGATGTTGGACCTCAGCAGCATTAACGGTGGCTGGGTGCTCTG
>Ga0233444_10004188_pt1 | contig 13901 bp, 15 predicted proteins | sample SI_124_October20_6_FD_182792 | JGI IMG/M metagenome (GOLD analysis project Ga0233444, IMG submission 182792) | Seawater microbial communities from Saanich Inlet, British Columbia, Canada - SI_124_October2016_10_MG | ecosystem: Environmental > Aquatic > Marine > Inlet | place: Canada: British...
TTAGATAAAATTAAAAAGATAAAAAATTATGGCAAAAAAAACTCACTTAAAAGTTAGAATGGTTCCTGAAAGTAATCCAGATAGTAAATTTATTTACTATGCAAAAAAACCCACAAAAGGTGAGAAGGTAAAAGATAAATTAAAATTAAAGAAGTACAATCCTAATACCAGAAAACACGAATTCTTTATTGAGAAAAAACTTCCCCCTCATAGTAAATAATTACTTTTTTTTGAAATTTCTATACTCGTAGTCAATAAAAGCTTTTATCATTGATTTCCATATTTTTTTAGTAATCAAGGGGTCAATCTTTAGTTTTTTTGATTTCATATTTATAGTCTTTAAAATTACTTTAATTCTTTTTTTATCAATAATATCTTTTTTATATGATTTATTCTTAATAACTAGGTCAACTAGAATTGATCTTTGTTTAATTAATTTTAACAAATGATTGTCTAGATTATCTAATTTTTTTCTTATCTTTATTATATTTTTGTTAATCATAGCGACAATTTAAATTAAGCGATAATTCAGAATATATATATATTAAAAATCATGAATACACACAATAAAAAAATTAATTTTTTATTTTTAAAATGGTTATCAATAAGTTTAATTTTAATTTTTTTTATTATAATAGTAGGAGGTCTAACAAGATTAACAAATTCTGGTTTATCAATTACCGAATGGGAATTATTTAAAGGTATATTCCCACCATTAAATTATTCCACATGGATTGCTTATTTTGATTTATATAAAAAAATTCCCCAATATAAATTGATGAATTATAATATGAGTTTAAATGAATTTAAGATAATATTTTATTGGGAATATTTTCATAGAATTCTTGGAAGAGTTATTGGAATATTTTTTTTAATTCCGCTTTTGTACTTTCATTTTACATCCAAAATTAAATATCAATATCTACTAAATTGTTACCTAATTCTTTTTTTTATTATTCTACAAGGGATAGTTGGTTGGTACATGGTAAAAAGTGGTTTAGTTAACAATATTAGCGTCAGTCACTATAGACTATCTCTTCATTTAAGTTTAGCTTTTATTATAATATCATCTATATTTTGGCTGATCATTAATATCAAAGATAATAAATATAAACATTTTTTCAAATTTACTAAAATTAATTTACCTTTTTTGCTTTTAATTTTTTTAATCTTTTTTCAAATTATTTTTGGGGCTTTTGTGTCCGGTTTAGATGCAGGTAAAATTTATCAAACCTGGCCTTTAATGGGAAATTCTTATTTTCCTAACGATATAGAGATGAATAATATTAAAAAATTTTTAAATTTAAATAGTCACTCTTTAGTTCAATTTTATCACAGAAATTTAGCATATTTAATATCAATTTATATTTTAATAACTGGCTTCATAATTTATAGAAGAGGTATTAAAAAATTATATAGACCGCTTAAATTAGTACTAGTTTTTTTATTATTACAAATTTTATTAGGTATATTTACTTTAATTAGTGGTTTAAATATTTTTTTTGCTTCCAGTCATCAAATAATTAGCGTGTTGCTAGTTTTTAGCTCAATAAATCTTTATTATAATAATATTAAATAAATTGACTTTATCAATTATTCTTTGTATCTATCGCCCATTATCATGACACCCTTTATTAAAAAAAAAGAAATTAAGAAAGATTGGTACATTATCAACGCTCAAAATGCAGCTGTTGGAAGGTTGGCTGCATATATTTCAAAAGTGTTAAGAGGCAAAAATAAACCAACTTATAACCCGCATATAGATAATGGAGATTTTGTAGTGGTGACTAATATTGATAAAATAAAATTCTCTGGTAAAAAATTTAAAAATAAAATTTATTATAGACACACAGGTCATCCAGGTGGAATTAAAGAGTCAACACCTATGTCGCTTACAGAAAAAAATAAAACTAGTGAAATTTTAAAGTTGGCCGTAAAAAGAATGTTACCTGGTGGTCCGCTCGCAAAAAAACAACTTACCAAATTGAAAATTTATACTGGAGAGACTCACCCTCATGAAGTTCAAAAACCAACTGTTATAAACTTTGAAAAATTAAATAAAAGAAATATTATCAAATAATGGAAAACACTAATCAGGCAACGAGTAAAATTAAAAAGATTAAACTAGATTTTAAAGAAAGCAAGTATGCTACAGGCAGAAGAAAAAGATCAATAGCTAAAGTATGGGTAAAAAAAGGTTCGGGAACTATTCATGTAAATGGTTTAAAAATGAATGAATATTTTAAAAGACCAGTACATCAAATAATTGTAACAAGGCCTCTAGAAATCTCTGAAGTAGCTACAAGTTACGATGTAAAATGTTCCGTTAAAGGTGGTGGTTTATCAGGCCAAGCAGGAGCTATAATTCTAGGTATTTCAAAAGCACTAATTTCTCATGATGAAAATTTAAAGAAAAGTCTTAAAAAAGATAATTTAACTACAAGAGACTCTAGAGTTGTAGAGAGAAAAAAATACGGGCATAGAAAAGCAAGAAGAAGCTTCCAATTTTCTAAGAGATAGTCATTTAAATTTTAATATTATTAAGACAATGATATAGATTTGTGTCTATGAATAAAAAAATAAATATTGCAGTAATTGGAGCAACTGGTTACACAGGATTAGATTTAGTTTATTTACTAAGCAAACATCCAAGAATTAGAATAATTAATCTGTGTGCTACCAAAAATCTTGGTAAAGATATTACTTTTTTTGACAAAAGAATTAAAAAAAAATTACCAAAAATATCGACTACAAATAAAATTAATTGGGGTAATTTAGATTTAGTTTTTTTTTCATTACCTAACGGTGAAGCTCAGAAAATAATAAAAAAAAAATTTTATAAATTTAAACATATCAAATTTATTGATTTATCTGCTGATTTTAGAATTACAAATAAGTCAATATATAAAAAAAATTATAAAATTAATCATAAAGCCCCAAAACTAATTAATGAATCACTATATTCAATAAGTGAATTTAATAAAAAAAGAATATTAAAATACAGAATAATTGCAAACCCAGGGTGTTATCCAACATCAATACAAATACCTCTAGTACCTTTAATTAATAATAATTTAATTAATATAAAGAATATTACGATAGATTCAAAATCTGGTTTTTCAGGAGCTGGAAAAAATTTAGAAAAAAAATTTACTCATAAAAATTTATATAAATCAATTTTTGCATACAGCATAAAAAATCATAGACATATGTGTGAAATAAATCAAGAATTCTTAAAACAGACTAAAAAAAAAATAAAGTATACTTTTATTCCACACTTACTACCTACTTTTAGAGGAATTTTGTCTTCAATTTATATTGATTCAAAAAATAGTGTTTCAGCAAAATTATTAAGAAAAACTTTAATAAGATATTATAAAAAATCTAAATTTATTAAAATATTAAAATTAAATTCTCCGCTAGGATCAGGTAACGTTTTAAACACAAATAACTGTGAAATTTCAATTTGCGAAACAGGTGTAAAAAATAGAATAATTATTTTTAGTGCCATAGACAATTTAGTAAAAGGTGCTTCGGGGCAAGCTATTCAAAATATGAATTTACTTTATAAATACCCTGAAACTCTAGGACTCAAATGAAAAAAATTTTAATAATTATTTTATTATTTTCATTTTTTGGATGTGGAAAACCTAAAACAGTTTTAATTTGTGGAGATCACGTCTGTATAAATAAAGAAGAAGCTAAACAATATTTTGAAGAAAACCTTTCTATTGAAGTTAAGTTGGTTGATGTAAAGGATAAAAATACTGTTGACCTAGTTGAACTTAATTTAAAAGAAAGCAGCGAAGAACAAAAGCAAGTAAAAGTATATAAAAAAGAAAAAACAAATAAAGAAATTAAGATTCTGACAGATGATGAAAAAGAAAAAATTAAAAAAAAAATTAAAGTTAAAAAAAGAAAAAAAAAAAATAAACCTGTAAAAAAAATTGATCAAAATATCGTAAGAATCGATCAAAAAAGTAGAAATATTGTATCATCAAGAAATTATGATAATGACGGTATTGATGTTTGCAGAATATTAGATAAATGTAATATCGATGAAATATCGAAGTTTTTACTCAGCGAAGGAAAAAAAAGAAACTTTCCAGATATTACAGCTCGATAATAACTACAGATTATGAAAAAATTAAATATTGCAATCGTTGGTTTGGGAAATATTGGAAGTTATCTATTTAAATATTTAAATGAAAATAAAGATATTTTGACTGAAAAAAATAACTGTATACCAAATATTGCTTATGTATCAGCTAAAAATAAAAAACGAAGAAGAAGTATTAAGATAAAAAATAATCAATGGCTAAAAAACTATTTAGACGCTACAACAAATAAAAATATTGATCTAATTGTAGAGTTAATTGGAGGGGCTGAAGGTCCAGCTAAAAAATTAGTTTTTAATGCTTTAAAAAACAAAAAACATGTAGTTACTGCAAATAAAGCTTTAATTGCAAAATATGGTGATCAACTCTCAAAAATTGCAGAAAAAAATAGAGTAAATTTAGAGTTTGAAGCAGCTGTTTGTGGTGGTGTACCAATAATTAGATCTTTAAAAGAAAGCTTAATTGCAAACAAAATCTCAAAAATTTATGGGATATTCAATGGAACTTCTAATTATATACTTTCTGAAATGGATAAACAAAATAAAAGTTTTAATGAGGTTTTGAGTAACGCAAAAAAATTAGGATATGCTGAAGCTAATCCATCAGCTGATTTAAATGGTGACGATGTTGCTGCAAAACTTAAAATTCTATCCTCGTTATGCTTTAATTCTTTTTTAAATCACAATATTTACGTTGAAGGAATTAAAGAAATAGATAAGAGAGATATAGATAATGCTAATAAGCTCGGATATAAAATTAAACTTTTAGGCTACGCCGAGATACTTAATAATAAAATTTATCAGAGAGTTCATCCTGTACTAATTAAAAAAAGCTCATATGTTGCTGGCATTGATGGTGTTTTAAATGCAGTTATCGTTGAAGGAAAACCTGTTGGTCAAAGCATAATCCAAGGTGAAGGTGCGGGACCTTCTGCCACAACTTCGGCTTTAGTATCTGATATTTCTTCAATTTTAAGAGGAAATATTAAATTCCCTTTTTCTCTATCTGAAAAAGAAAGAAAAAAACTTAAATTTAACAATATTGCAAATAGATTATTTTCAGCATATTTACGTTTTGATGTCTTAGATAAACCTGGTATTCTATCAAACATAACAAAAATATTTTCTAAAAATAAAGTTTCAATTAAAAGATTAGTACAAAATCCTAATAGAGAGAAAAAATCCTCTTCATTAACAATAATAACTCACGCTTCAAGGGATGAATATTTAAAAAAGATTCTTAAAGAAATAAGTAAAAAAAACTATATTAAAAAAAAACCTAAACTAATACGTATTGATGATAATTAATGTCAATTGATCCAAAATATTTAAAGTTGTTTATTAAAGCTACTGAAATGGGCGCCATTGGTGCTTCTAGATTTATAGGAAAACTAGACAAAATCGCAGCAGACAAGGGAGCTGTAGATCCAATGAGAAAAGAATTAAATAAAATAAACATGGAGGGAACAGTTGTTATAGGTGAAGGTGAAATGGATGAAGCACCAATGCTTTATATAGGTGAAACCCTTGGAACTTTAAATGGGCCTAAATTCGACATAGCTGTGGATCCTTTAGAAGGCACTAAATTTACCGCGAATAATCAACCAAATGCATTTTCAGTATTAGCGATAGCTAAAAAAGGTGATTTATTATCAGCTCCTGACACATACATGGAAAAAATAGCTGTAGGAACCAATTTGCCAAAAAATTTACTAGATTTGGATAATGGTGTTAAAAAAAATATTGAGTTGTTAGCAGAAGCAAAAAAAAAAAAAATTTCAGATATAAAAGCATGTGTTCTTAAAAGAAATAGACATTTGCATATAATTACTGAACTTGAAAAAATGAATGTTCAAATTAATTATATAACTGACGGTGACATTGCAGGTGCATTAACCGTGATAGGCGATAAGCCAAAAAATGATATCTACTACAGTACAGGAGGAGGTCCAGAAGGAGTTATTGTGGCTGCAGCTCTCTCATGTTTTGGAGGTCAAATACAAGGTCGTTTGCTTTTTGATGATGATGAAAAAATTAGGGCACAAAAACTTGGTATTAAAGATTTTAATAAAAAATATAATATTGATGAGATGATTAAAGGTGATGTTATATTTTGTGCGAGCGGTGTAACAAATGGTGATTTAGCTAAAGGTGTAAAAGATCTAGGAAATAAATTTGAAGTTACTACATTTGCGCTACATAAAAGCCAAAATATCATACAAACTATTACTAATATTTATAATAAATGAATTCACTTTCAGTAAGTGGCAGAAGTTGGGTTTTAAAGACATATAATCACGAACAAGTTATTTTTTTAAAAGAAGATTTTTCTTTAAATGAAATGACTTCTAAATTGCTATCAATTAGAAAAATAAAAAAAGAAGATATCAAATCATTTCTTAATCCATCAATAAAAAATATTTTACCAAACCCAAATAATTTAATTGATATGGAAAAGGCAACTCAAAGAACATTGGTTGCCGTAAATAATAAAGAAAAAATTGGAATATTTGGTGATTATGATGTTGATGGAGCAACATCGACAGCTCTTTTAGGTAAATATTTTTCAGAATTAAAAATACCTTATGAAATTTATATTCCAGATCGTAAAACCGAAGGTTATGGCCCTACAATAAAAAGTTTTGAAAATTTAATCAAGAAAGGAGTAAAAATAATTTTTACAGTAGATTGTGGAACTTTATCATTTGAAGCAATGGATTATGCTAAAAAAAATAAAATAGATGTGATTATTTTGGATCATCATCAATCTGAAATTAATTTACCTAACGCTTATTCTATAGTAAATCCTAACAGACTAGATGATAAATCGAATCTAGAGTATTTGTGCGCGGCTGGTGTTACGTTTATGTTTTTAGTTTCTATAAATAGAGAGCTTAGATTAAATAAATTATTTATAAATGATAAGATTAAAGAACCTAATTTGATTGATTATTTAGATTTGGTGTCACTAGGAACTGTTTGTGATGTTGTACCTCTAATTGGATTAAATAGAGCTATAGTTAAACAAGGATTGAAAATACTAAAATTAAAAAAAAATTTAGGTTTAAAAACTTTACTTGATATATGCAAAATCGAGTCAAAACCTTCTATTTATCATTTAGGTTTCATGTTAGGACCAAGAATTAATGCAGGAGGAAGAGTTGGCAAATGTTCTCACGGTGCTAATTTACTTTTAGGCACAGATCCCAAACAAACTTTCAAGCTTGCTTCTGAACTAGATCAATACAACAAAGAAAGACAAATGTTAGAAAAAGATCTTTTAATTGATATTTTAAATAAGTCAGCTGACTATCAAAATGATCCAGTTTTAGTTTTAAGTGGATATAACTGGCATGAAGGAGTGATTGGAATTGTTGCAGCAAGACTAAAAGATAAATTCAATAAACCTGTAATAATTATTTCAATTACAAATAAAATTGGAAAAGCCTCAGCAAGATCAATTGTTGGTTTTGATATTGGATCAGCTATTATTGCCGCCACTCAAGAAAAAATACTTTTAAAAGGTGGGGGTCATAAAATGGCTGGGGGCTTTTCGATTAACAAAGAAAACATTGATAAATTTAAAAATTTTATTTTCAGAAAATTCAAAAATATTAATGAAGATTTAATAACCATAAAACCATTGTTGCTAGACAGTGTAATATCTCCTACAGCAATAAATATGGATTTTTATAAACAGGTTTACGCTCTATCACCATTTGGATCTGGTAATCCTGAACCTAAATTTATTATAGAAGACCTAAAAACAGTGAATGGAAAAATAGTTGGAGAAAAACATATAAAATCTGTTTTAATTGGAGCTGATGGATCTACTATTAAAACCATAGCTTTTAATGCCACTGAAAATGATTTTGGACCTTATTTACTAAAAAAGAATAATAAAACATTTAATATTGCTGGAAAATTATCCCTAAATGAATGGAAGGGGCAATCAAATGTAGAGTTTATTATCGATGATATTTCTGTTAATAAGACATTCAAAAATATGGTCCCATCGTCTATCGGTTAGGACAGTTGGTTTTCATCCAACAAAGAGGGGTTCGATTCCCCTTGGGACCGCCATGAGTTAAAAATTATGTACGAAAAATTTGGTCAGTTTATAGATGGTAAGTGGCAAAAATCTACAAGTGGTGAGACTTACGAAGTTATCAATCCTGCTAATGAAGAAGTGATTGGTTTAGCTTCAAAAGGTAATAAGGAAGATGTGCAGAGAGCATTAATTTCTGCTTCAAAAGGTTTGGAGATTTGGAAAAGCACATCTCCTTGGGAAAGAGCAAAAGTTCTTAGAAAAATCTCAGAACTTATACGAAGTAAAATTGATATTCTTTCTAGATGGATGACACTAGAAGTTGGTAAACCATTAACTGAAGGTCCGGGCGAGATAAATGGTGCGGCAGATATTTTTGAATGGAATTCAGAAGAAACTAAACGTATTTACGGAGAAATTAATCAAAGTCGATTTTCAAATACGCGGATACATGTATATTATCAACCAGTCGGCGTTGTGGCCGCTTTAATTCCATGGAACTTTCCAATTATGTTGGCCTCACGCAAAATTTCAACAGCTTTGGCTGCAGGCTGTTCAGTTATAGTTAAGCCAGACGTAATTACTCCAGGAAGTGTTATGGAATTAGTAAATATTTGTAGTGAAGCAGGTGTTCCTCCAGGTGTTGTAAATCTTTTATCAGGAAATCCGGCTTCAATAGCTTCTGAACTAATTTCTTCTGATACAATTAAAAAAATTTCAATTACAGGATCTACTAGAGTAGGAAAATTAATCCTTAAACAAGCTGCTGATAAAGTACAAAGAGTTACAATGGAGCTTAGTGGTCATTCTCCTTTTATTGTTTTTGATGATGTTGATTTAAATAAAGTAACAGATATGGCTATTGCAGCCAAATTTAGAAATAACGGTCAAGTTTGTATTTCTCCAAATCGTTTTTATATACATGAAAATAAAATAGAAGAATTCACAAAACTTATAGTAGAAAAAACTAATAAATTAGTTATTGGTAATGGTTTAGATAAAAAAACTGATTTAGGGCCCTTAACAACAAAAAAACGTCTGAATGAATTAGAAATATTAATTCACAAAACTAAAGAGGAAGGTGGTACAATATTATGTGGCGGTAAAAAACCACCAAAATTTAATAAAGGTTTTTTTTATGAACCAACTGTCTTTAATGGTATAAAAGATAACTTTACTATAATGAAAGAAGAACCATTTGGACCAATAATACCTCTATTAACTTTTAAAGATTTTGATGAAGTAATTGCCAGAGCAAATAATAATGATCTAGGCTTATCCAGCTATATTTATACGAATGATTTAGAGAGAGCTAATAAAGCTTCGGAAATGATGGAAACAGGAACAGTGGCTGTGAACACTCATGTCGTTGCTGTTGCAGAAGCACCGTTTGGAGGTATCAAGCAAACAGGATATGGACGTGAAGGTGGCTCTATGGCTATCAAAGACTACTTGAACGTAAAATATACTCATTTTGGTATTTCTTATTAATTTATTGTATGAGCTTTTATGTATATATGCTCAAATCAAAATCAAAAAAAACTGTAACATATGTTGGCTATACAAAGGATTTGAAAAAGAGAATTAAATTACATAATTCTGGAAAAGGAGCTAAATTTACTAGGGGTAGAACATGGCTATTGATCTACAAAGAAACTTTTAAATCAAAAAGTAAGGCAATTTCTAGGGAATCTTATATAAAGAATAATAGATCTCTACGAAATAAAATTAAAAATGAAAATATCAATTCTTCTCCCTTATAAAGAAAATTTTTCTCCTGAGTATCCTGGTGCTGTTTCTTTATTTGTATATGAAACAACTAAGATTAGTAAATATAATAAGATTATAACTGTTTACGGAAATACAGAATATAAAAGCAAGTTTGATATAAAATATAAAAATATTGATCTAAAAAAAAAACTTTTCTCTAGTCAAACTAAAAATTATGTTTTAAAATTTATTTCATTAGAACAAAAAAATAATTCTTCTATTATAGAAATTCATAATAGGCCTAGCTACGTACACATATTAAATTCAAAACTACATAATAAAATTTTTACGCTTTATTTTCATAATGATCCATTAACAATGGATGGATCTAAAACTATTGAGCAAAGAAAAACACTTTTAAAAACATGTTATAAAATAATTTTTAACAGTTCTTGGTCCAAAAAAAGATTTCTTGAGGGATTAGAAAATAAATTTGTTAATAGCAATAAATTACTTATTTTTTATCAATCTGCCAAAAAAGGCAATTTAGATTTAATAAATAAAAAAAAAAAATGGATTACATTTGTTGGTAAACTTAATCGAGCTAAAGGTTACGATATTTTTTCTAAAGCAATAAAACATATCTTAAATAAAAATCCTGAATGGAAGGCTTTCGTTATAGGTGATGAAAAAAGAGAAAGTATAAAATTAAAACATAAAAATGCTACCATATTAGGTTTTAAAAAACACGCACAAGTATTAGATATTTTTAAAAAAACTAGTATCACGATAGCATGTTCCAGATGGGAAGAACCGTTCGGTAGAACAAGTTTAGAAGCATCTGCAAACGGCTGTGCTGTTGTAATTACAAATAAAGGAGGGTTACCAGAAACAGTCACAGATGCAAAAATTTTATCAAAATTAACTATAAAACACTTAATTAACGCAATACAATTCTTAATTAATAAACCAAAAATTCGAAAAAAATTACAAACCTCATCTATAAGAAATTTTTATTTAACTCATGCCTTTGTTGCAAAGAAAATAGATTATTACAGATCGGAAAAATTATATTTTGATAAAAAGATTTTTTTAAAATCTAAGGAAAAAAACTTAAGAATACTCCACGTTACAAACTTTAATGAAAGATTAGATGGTAGACTTTTTTTTAACACCGGTAGAAGAATTAATAACGGTTTTATTAGATTAGGACATAGTGTTTTAGGTTTTAGTGATAGAGATGTTCAAAAATATTATAAGTCTATTAGTGATTTTAAAGGAGCAAAAATTTTAAACGATAAACTAAAAAAAACTTGCTACAATTATAAACCAGATTTAGTAATAATTGGACATGCTGACTTAATATCAAAAACACAAATACAAGAATTAAAAGAAGATAATCCTAATACTAAATTTGCACAATGGTTTTTAGATCCTTTGAACAAGCATGGACCTGATTATGAAAGAAATAAAAATAGAATATTAGATAAAATAGATGTTATGGAAGCCTCATTTTTAACTACATGTCCTTCTGCCTTAAATTTTCTTAAAAGTGATAATAATTACTTTATTCCTAACCCCAGTGACGATTCATTTGAAACTCTGAATAATTTTAATAAGTCTTGTAATGTTGATGTTTTTTTTGCTTTAAGCCATGGTGTACATAGAGGTAAGCTTAAAGTAGGAAAAATTGATGATAGGATAAATTTTCTCAATACTCTTCAAAAGATTACTCCTGATGTAAAATTTGACATTTATGGTATTAATAAAGTTCAACCTATTTGGGCAGATCATTATTTTAAAACAATTGAAAATGCAAAAATGGGTCTTAATTTAAGTAGAGGTAATGCTATAAAATATTATAGTAGTGATAGAATAACTCAAATCGTAGGAAACGGCCTTGCTTGCTTAATTGACGAAAAAACACAATATAGAAATTTTTTTAATGACTCGGAAATGGTTTTTTATAAAAATATAAGTGATTTATCTGAAAAGATCTTGAAAATTTCGAGAGATGAAATATTACGAAAAAAAATAGCAAAAAATGGTAAAAAAAAATATATGAAATATTTTAATTCTAATTTAGTTGCAGAATTTATTATAGATAAAACATTAAAAAATAATAATAATAAAAAGAAATATTTTTGGCATGATTAATGAAAAAAATTTTAATTTTTCGTACAGATAGAGTAGGTGATTTTTTATTATCGTTATCCTTAATAAAGATTATTAAATTAAATTACCCAGATGCAGAAATTAATTTAGTTTCATCCGAAAAAAATCATAATTACATTAGAACTTTTAAAGATATAGACAATATAAATTTACTTAAAAATAATATTTTATCTAAAATAAAACTTATCCTTCATTTAAGAAAAATAAAATATGATTATATTATTGTTCATGATGGGAAAAAAAGATCGAAATTTATTTCTTTTTTTCTGAAATATAAAAAAAGAATTATCTGTGTAACAAATTTAATAGATACACAGATAGATATTATAAAAAAAGTTTGTAATAAAATTCAATTAAATTTTAGAAATGAATGTTTGGACTTTTTAGACAATAGGAAACATTCTTTAATTAATATTCCATTTAATTCATATATACATTTTCATTTTGATGAAAAATGGACCCACAGCGAATATATTAAAAAATATAAAAATATTGAACCAAATGAAAATGAATTCATCTCGTTTATTAATAATATTGTTATGAAAGATAGAAATTTAATTATCACAACTGGAAAAAAACAATCTAAATTACTACATAATATAAAAAATAAAATTAACAGTGAAAAAGTAAAGATTTATGAAAATCAATCACTAATAGAAATAGAGAATATTGTTTTCAATAGTGAATTACTTATATCGTGTCATGGATGGATTTCTCATATTGCTTCAGCAAAAAAAATAAAACAAATTGATATTATTGATAATCAATATCCATATGATAAATGGACTAGTCATTTTAGAAATTACAATTACTTAGATAGAAACTCCTTTGAAAATTTATCTCAGAAAATTTTAGATTTTATTTAATTTTTTGGAATGAAATAGTAATTATTTTCAAATTTTGTATCACTTAGATTATCTATAGATACTAGCTCTCTATTTTTCACAAAAAAACAATCATAACCTATATTTTTAATATAACTTATACTATCTAATACAGATTTTTGTGTATGCCTTTCCTCTATTTCTATTAATAAAACTGGCATATTTTTAGTTATTGTATTAATGGCGCCATCAATTACCTCTAGTTCATGACCTTCTACATCAATTTTAATAAAACCAATATTGTTAGAAATTTCAAAATTATCCAATTTTTTCATTTGAACAATTACTTCTTTATATTTACTTAATTGGTTTTTTGGATGTATAGAAGAGGCTCCTAATTGATATAATTCTTCTATATTGTCTTGAAATATTGACTGTGATCTTAACGGTAATTTTAATTTTGTTTCACCACTAACGTTTGACAATGCAAAATTATACAAACTTATATTTTTTATAATTTTATTAAGATTTCTATCTAAATAAGGGTACAAAAGGGGATTTGGTTCAAAGGCATGTACCAACTTGTAATTTTGAGCTAATTTATATGAATAAACTCCACGATAAACACCAATATCTATTGCGTCTTTATTTTTATCTCTAAATTTATCAATTATTTCTAATTCTTTTTATTGATTGCTCTTATTAATCTTTTTTTAAGAAGATAGCTTTGAGAAAAAAAAATTTTCTTTATTATAAATTCTATATCCTTTATTCTGATTTTCATATTTTAGAATTTTTATTAAAGAAGATTAAATCAGAATTAACCCAGTTTATGAATTTATACTTTCTTTTAATCATTAATTTATAAATTTGGCTTTTGAGAATAAATTCTAAATTCTGATTTTGAGTTTCTATTTTTTTATTTTTAGTATTTAACAATTCTATAATTATACAATCAATCTTATATTTATTGAAATTAAAATTTTTTAAAGCTTCATACTCGTGATTTTCTATATCAACACTTAGA
>Ga0233444_10004189_pt1 | contig 13900 bp, 18 predicted proteins | sample SI_124_October20_6_FD_182792 | JGI IMG/M metagenome (GOLD analysis project Ga0233444, IMG submission 182792) | Seawater microbial communities from Saanich Inlet, British Columbia, Canada - SI_124_October2016_10_MG | ecosystem: Environmental > Aquatic > Marine > Inlet | place: Canada: British...
GTTTGAAGAAGAAGGGATAGTTAACAGAAATGGGTACAACCTTATCTGTGAACATTTTCTTAGCATCGGCTCCAGATTTGGACAATATCCCAAAGCGTGAGTCCGACGATATTGTAGCCATGTTAACCGTTTCCCCAGACGCCATGAATGAAAAGCCAGAACGTCTGTTTTTGAGATATGACATTCCATAACATCTGTTGTCAGCTTTACAAGCTTCCCAGAATATGTAGAATAATCTGTTTGACTCCCTAAAGTCTGGCTGCCCAACATCAATCTTGGACCACTGCAAGTACATAAAATGAGTACCAGTAATGTAAGTAGCCAAGCCCTTATTATTGAACCAATGGCCGTTTTCCCTTTTATTAAATTGTTCATCTATATAGCTTTCCCATTTTAGTTTAAATGACTCTGGATAATCCCTCCAATCAAATATGCTTTCAATTGATTTTAATTCTTTAGGGTATTCTTCAGGAGTCCATTTTTTATTTGTTTTATCTACACCAGGCGGAACTTTTGGCAAAGCTATCTTTAAATTTTGTATATCGTATATTTCACCAATTTGCCCAGTCTTGCTTATAACAACAATGTCGTGTTCTTTGTTATATCCATATTCCCACTTTTTAGCTTTATTAAGCCTTGATATTGTGGTAAGCTTTACTGGCGTTATAATCTTATATAATGTTTGTTCGTACATTACTTAGATCTTTTTTCAGCAAATCCTTTAAAAGATTTTTCTTCTTTTACTTCTGCTGGTTTTTCGTCAATAATATCTTGTTCAAGTTGTATTCTTGTAAGGATTTCAAAAGCATCAAATATTGCTAGTTTTTTAGTAGCTGCTGCGTTTTTTAATCTATCAGCAGTTATGTCGTCTCCGGAATCAACAATAGCTTCTTTGGCTACTTTAATTAATTCCTCAACTGCTTTATGCCCAGCTTGGATTATACTCTTCTTCGTTTCCTTGATATTCATATTTAATTGTGATTGAATTTGTGGGTACTCTATAAATTCTATCGTTACCGATTAAAAATTCATATTCTGCCCCAGGCCTAAACCCGACTAGATCTCCGTCTTTTAATCCTTTTAGTTCAGGATCTTTGAAGTATAAAACACCAACACCTTCTTTCTCTTTATCTAATGAAAATGATTTTGTTTCTTTTATAGGTTTTACGAAATTAAATCCCTTACAGCTTTGCCAGTTGCTTTTTCTTTTGTAAGCATAAACCTGATCTTCAGTTGCAAAGTATATATTATCTTTATAGTAAGATCTACTATTTTTTTCGTCACCTCTAATGTCTCTAAAACGTCTAAATACATTGTGATGCACTATTACTTGATCACCTTCTTTTATATCAGTATCTGATAATTTAGGTACGGATATAACCTTAGCTATTCTATTTGAATAATTATGATTTTGTAATTCTGTATTTAACAATAATTCATTGCCTTCAATATTCTTTACATTGTTATATCTTTCACCTATAGGCTCTATGATAAAATTAATTAATGACTTCATTAATATTGCAAATCATATTCTACTGCAATTGCCATATTTTTATTAAAATCTTTCCATGGCATTATCTCGTTATTCTTTTCTATATATATTGAATACTTAGTATCTTCTTCAATTATATTTTTTATGGTATGACCACCATACACTTCCTGTCCAACAGAGTAGTGCATGGCATCATTTTTGTAGTCTTTACCAATACTTATCTTTCTAACTATCTGACTCATTTTCTTTGATTTCTCCATTTTGGATATCAATAGAAACTTGACCATAAGTTTCTTCTAGCTTTTTTTGTGTTTCACCTAAAGCTAATTTTGCTGCTCCACCTAATAAAATAAGTTCGTGCTTTTGCAATTCTAAACCACCAATTTGCATTTGCACTTCATTGATTTTACCAATTACTTCTTGTAATTCTTTTAATTCTACTTCTGATAACTTTTTTGACATTTTTATTAAATTTAATTGTTTATATTATAAGTATATAGTTACTTGTTTTAGCTAATTCTTAATGACATGCAATCATCAGAGTCGCTGGGTTAGCACTTTCTACTAACACATAATCAACGATTACTGGCAAGTATGTTCCTGCTTGTACTCCTTGAAAAGATACTGCTTGAGAAGCTAAAGGTGTGTTATCAACTCCTGTAACTGTAATCACAGCCATAGAAGTACCTCCTGATATTCTAAGTGTTTGACCAACAACATAACCACTACCTGTGTTATTTAATACAGCGGTAACAATTGCGCCATTGCCATCTACTGTAATATCTACAGTTAAACCCGTTGCGTCGGTGCCATCATCATTTAATGTTGCTACTGCTGCTCCTGTAGTATAACCTGCTCCAGGTGATGTTATTGTAAAACTTTCTACAACACCACCAAGTGTGCTTGATAATATTGCTTTTACCGTTCCAGTACCGCCAACCCATAAAGAAGCTTTGTTAAGATTTGTCGATGCGTCTATTGTATTGCTCGGTGCTACTACCTTGCCAAACTCTATAAAGTCTGGCTGATTTAAAAATTGTCCCATTATTTTTGTTTATTTTTTATTTATTTTTGTTGCTTTTTCCCAAGTTCTTCCTACAAAATAAGCTCCGTAAACAGTAACTAATAGTGTTTGAAATATAGGTATATACTCTTTTGCTATTTGAAATTCTCCAATGTTTCCATCTGTGAACGCTAAAGCTGTAAATATAACCGTTATATATATAAGTATTAAAGGCCGAATATTTTTTGATAAGTAACTATCACTCGCCATGTCTGACTTCCAACGATCAGTAACTTGTATTTGAGCATTGTTATCTGCCTGCTCTAATATTTCTTGAACCTGCTTTTTAATAATAAGCTTTTCTTCTTCGGTAGTAGTTAGCTTGTCAATAGCGTTGCCTATCTCTTTAACAACGCTACCCGTGAGCCATTGAAATAACTTTTTCATTTAGTTTTTTATCTTAATAGCATCTGCTGCTTGACCTCTTTTCTTAGTGGCTTTTTCTTTTAAGCGTGTCTCTTTTCTTTTTAATCTTCTAGCTTTACTTAAATTACCATTTTCTAAAGCTTGTTGCCCTCTTAATCTTGTTCTTGCTGCTTTATCACTTGCTCTACCCGCTGAACTTGCTTTCCTGTTAGCTTTGCGTACTGCTTTCTTTGAAGGCTTTTCTGTTTTAGTATTACGTTTTACAACTTCTGCTTTAAGCTGTTTTGGATCGAGCTTTGTAGATATTTCTACTTTCTTAATTCCTTCAGGCTTTATTGTAGTTGCTGCTTTAACTTTTGGTCTTGGAGGAGTATCTTTTCCTTTGTTTTTAACATCCCATCCTTTACCGGCTTTTTTAGATGCGTTTTGACGCTTAGCTTCTTTTATATAAGTAGCTTTATCCATTTTGCCGTAAGTCTTTTTATCTCTATTTTTATAAGCAGTATCGTATGAAACTTTTTTAGTTTTAGTGGTTTCAGTTTTAGTAGTGTCTACTTTAACGTCTTCTTTTTTCTTAGCTCTAGATTTATAAGTACCACTAGCCTTAGCCATTGCATATTCTTTAGCTGTATACCCCTCGGTACTACCTGCTTTGTTTTTTGTATCGTAGTCGTATAGGTTTTTCTCAAATGATTTAATTCTACCCGCTTGTCTTACACTTCTATTCATTGCTGAATCCATTTGTCTAGGATTAACATTTTTAGAAGCAGATTTTGTATTCGCATTTAAAGTAGATACATCTTTTCTATATTGATCTACACTCTTTTGATAATTGGATTTATCTTTTGCTGCTTTTTTTGCTTTGCTTGCAGCTAAGTTGTCGGCTTTTACTTTGTCTTGTCTAGACATTTCGTTTTTAAAATCCGATTGCTTTTTAATATTAGGATTCGGGTCTATCTTAGCAGGTGAAGACATTTTCATTTTAATAGGAGCTCCTACGTTAAGTAATGGTTGTGTAATACCTCCTTTAGTAGTTCTCTTAATTTTCGCCGTTATTGGTGTGTTTTTGAAACTCATTTTTTTTTATTTTTTGTATGGTAACATTTTATTTAGTTTTTCTTTTCTGTGCTGGCACCCGCACGGGATGTTTAAACCCTCTGAAACTTTTTCTACTAAAGTCTTGATTCCTGTTGCTTTAGTTATTTTTTCTACCGTATCGCCTAGTCCTTTTGATTCCATTAGCAATTCCATTTTCTTAATGCTAAAGCCTTTCTTGTAGGTTTACCATTTGGTTTTTTCATTGGTCCTTTTACCCCGCTCATTCTTGCGCAAAAAGATTTTCTACGATTAGCGTCTTTACTACCAGGCTTCAATTTAGATGGCTTTGTTGTTACAGCGGTTTTTAATTTTGACCCAGGATTTTTTCTTTTATAATCATCAACACCTTTTTGGTTTAAACCTCCAGATTCCGATTGCCCTTCTTTCCTTGTCCATGCTCCTGTTTTCTTAGCAGGCGAGCAGTTCTTTATTTTACTTGTAATTGGTATAGCCATTAGTATCTCTTTTTAAACATTGAGCCTTTCATTTTGTAAGGAGAACCGTTTTTTGCTGGGCTTGTTGATCTCATTCCGTTTGGTGATTTTTTCTTTTCTTCTTTTTTATTTTGGTTAGCGGCTAGCTCAGCTGCTTTTTGAGCTTTAGCCACTTGCACTTTTTCACTATCTTCTCCAACGGTTTTAATTCTATCAAAACCTGCAACATCTCTTGATCCTCCTCTTTTACCGGAAGCTCTTGCTTTAGCATTTCTATCTGCTAATGCTTTAAACTCTTTTTGCTCAGCCGCATCTTCTTCTGCTTTAACTTGTTTTCTCCAATCTCCTCTACTAACGCCTTCGGGTCTTTGTTTTAATTTAGATTTTCTTATTTGCTTTTGGTCCTTTTTAATAGATCTTTGCATTCTAGATATTTGCCAAGGTTCCATTACATCAAATTTTTGAGCTACTTTTATTGGAACTTCACCCATTTCTTTTTCTCCTTCAACAACCGTCTCCTCTACTACGGTTCCAGTTCCTTCGAATTTATGAAAACCAGAACAACCAGGTGTACCCACAGGTTTACCTTTACAGTATTCATTTTGTTTTGCCCATTTTTTTTCTGCTTCGCCTGTTGCTTTTGTCCCTGTAAAAGTTTCAGTAGGCCCTTGGGTTACTGTTTTAGTAGATTTTACATCTTCTCCTTGACTTTCGTAAAAGCCTTTAGCTTGATCGTCATTCTCAGGATCTATAGCTTGAGACGCTTGACTTAACAAGGGAGATCTTTTTACTCTACTTGTGATTGGTAAGTTCATATTATTCTTCTGTTATGTTAGTTTCTTTTTCTTGTTCTTTAGGTGTAACGGGTTTTGTTTTTCCGCTTTGTATTCTTTTTTCAATTAAAGCCCCGTGATCAACAAAGGATTTAGAATTATGCATATCGCTTGCACCCATAACTAATCCCATATTCATTTTACAAGCGCTTGATGCTTTAGCTGTAATTGATTTTGCTTTATATCCCATATTACTGTTTTTTATATGCTTCTCTTTCCCATTCAAAATCCCCGCCTTCTTGCGCTGACTTACCTGTTTCTTCGTCTATTAATTGTCCACCTACTCTTTTATAAACTCTAGCTGGCGACTTTGTATCCATTTTCCAAGTTACCTTGTTGTCATCATAGTGCAATCTTCCCTGAGCCATTTGATCTAAATGAACTTTTTCGTGATTTACAGCTTCTTCCTTTGCTTTACCTTTCAATGACTTGTCTATAAATATAGTACCATCATTATTAGCTTCACCTAATATATCTCCATCTAAATCTTTTTTAAAAACAGGTGTATTATATGTAGAAGTTTCTTTGTCTATTCCGACAAGATCTGCAAAATCTTTAAGTTTAAAATCCATTATCTCTCTTTATCTCTTATCATATCATCAATAGCTTTATTAAAAACTTTATCTGTATATGTTTTATTATTATAAAATACACTTCTTGCCGATGTAGGCAAATCTTCTTCTGCTAATAGTATTCTATATATTCTACTTATTAAATGCTTACCTTTCGTAGATACTTTATATACTGCGTATTTAGAGCTCGTTCTATTACGCTCTTTAAAAACATCAATCCAACCGTTTCTACGTAAACGCTCCCATCTATTTTTATCCCAAGTATAAGTGTAAACGCCATTTATAAAATCATTACGAGTAAAAAATTGTTTGCAATCTAAATACACAAGTAATTCTAAATCAGCGTCTTTCAATCCATAAGTTTTACAGGCCCACCTTCTAACGAGCCTGTAATACTTTAATAAATTTATATCTCTAAGATCTGAAGCTGTTAGTCTCATTCGACTATAACTACATCTCCAACTGTAATAACATAATAAAAATTATCTTTCCATTCTATACCGTGACCAGCATGTTTATCATACCTGATAATATCTCCTTTATTAATACCTTCTATTTTGTCTCCTACACTTATTACATTAGCTTTTAAATATCTAATGTCTGTATCTTGCTTTTCAGTTAATTCAATACCTCCTACTTTCTTCGGAGCTTCTTTGATTTTTTCTATAATTATATAATAATTGATCGCTTTCATTACATCAATCTTTTATTACTAATTACACAATCTGCAGATACAATAGTTGTTACAACGCTTACAGCATTTTTAAGAGCTGACTTAGTAACTAACACAGGATCTATAATACCGGCTTTAATCATATTAACTTCTTTGCCAGTTTTAACATCAATCCCTCTATTTTTTATTGTTTGCTTTTTAACCTCAATAATACCAGCATTATCTAGTATAGTATAGTAAGGTGATTTAATTGCTTCAAACAATATCTCTTCTCCTTTATTCTTAGCCTTCAAGTGATTAGCAGCATTCAATAAAGCAATACCTCCACCTGCTACGATACCTTCTTTATAAGCAGCTTTAGTTGCGTGGATTGCATCTTCAACTCTATCCTTTTTTTCTTTAAGTTCTACTTCAGAATCTGCTCCAACATAAACAATACCAACTTTACCAGTTAACATTGATAGTCTTTGCTCTAACTTTTTCTTAAAGAATGGATTAGTTTCCGTTTCAATACTTTTAGTAACCTCTTCAACTCTGTGAGCTACATCTACTGATTGCTCTATCTGAAGCACTGTTGATTTTTCATCTGTAACAGCTTTTTTAACACTACCTAGTACATCGGGATTTATTAAATCTAAATCATCACCAAGTTCCTCGTTTATTATCATCGCTCCGGTAAGTAATGCTAAATCATCCATTGTATCTTGCTTTGTTAAACCAAAACCAGGTACATCAACAATATTAACTTTTATATTACCTTTAACTTTGTTCGATAACAATGTAGCATATGGCTGTTGTTCCATATCGGCTACAATCAATAAACTTCTTTTACTCTTTATAACGTGTTCTAAGACGCTTTGTATTTTTCTTATGTTAGGAATAGGGGATGAAACAATAAGCACGTAAGGATCGTCTAAAACAGCTGTGTGCTTGTCTTTGTCTGTTATTAAATGCGTTGACTTTAATCCACTATCAAATTGTACTCCTTCAACAAAATCCACGTAAGTTTCATTTGTATCAGATTCTTCCATTAATACAATTCCATTTTTTCCAACTTTTTCATAAGCTTCTCCAATTTTGATTCCAAGCTCTTTGTCATTGTTGCAGCTAATGATAGCAACGTTTTGAAGCATTTGGCCTTTAACAGGAGTACTGGTCTTATCAAGATATATTTTAACTTTGTTAGCACCGCTAATAATGCCTGCTTTAAGTTCTCTAACTTTTTCTTCATCTAAATGTTTGTTTGTAATCTTTAAAAGAGAATTAGCAAGGACGGTAGATGTTGTTGTACCGTCTCCTGCTTCTCTTACAGTATTTCTAGCTGCTTGCTTTATAAGGGTTGCTCCTATGTTCTCGACCGGATGTAGTAAGACTACGCTCTCTGCAACGGTTACTCCGTCTTTTGTTATTACCGGCCTTCCTAAGGCATCTTCGTAAATTACGCATTTTCCGGAAGCTCCTAATGTGGACTTCACTGCGTTAGCTAACTTTTCGACACCTGCTATAATTTGATCATTTGCGTCTTTCCCGAATGTGAGAGTTTTAACAATCTCACTTGGATTATTGTATTCCATTTAATTAAATTTGATTATATTTTTATTTGAATGTTTTCACTACTTTTGGTCCGTTAAGAAATTCAACTTTTTTTGAATAGTAAGCTACAGTTTCATCTATAGCGTCTTCAGCTTGTTTTAAAGTTTCCCTTCTTGTTACATCATTCCATATCTTTTGATTTTTTAAATCTTGATATTCGGTTTGATAATAACCATTAATTAGTTCAACAATCCGCCAATTTTTTTTATTGGCTATGTGTTTCCAAAGATCTGTATAATCTTTAGACGGTGATGGGTGACTACTCCATGAATTAGTCTGGTAAAATGTTGTCATTGGTTTTGGTTTTAATTTGACAATTGGTTTTCTGTAATAAACAGGTTATGGTTTTATTATTACGTATTATTCTTCATCGTTAACTGGAGGTGGAGGTGTAGGGTTTTGCCATGTAAAATACAAGTCTTCATTAACAGGTGTTATTTGAGACTGTATGCTTGCAGCTATACTAGCTTGCATTTGGTCTACATCTAAAGAATCTTCTAACCAACCAATAACTACAGCCTCAAAAGCTTCAGTATCTTCATAAGGCGTAAAAGGTTCACCTGCTACATATGTGTAACTTTGCGTTCCAATGTTTGTTGATGAATAAGTTTTACCTCCTGACTCTTCAGATCCTGTGTATCTATAATGTACTGTGTATATTACATTGTCTTCACCTTCTGATTGGATGTGAGCATTCATTGTGGGAATATCCCATTTGTAAGTAATTGCCATTGTTTATTTATTTATTTATTTATTTATTTATTAATCTATTATGGACATAAAGCTTTTGATGTTACAACCCCACTACTATTTACAATATAAATTCCAAAAAGAGTATCTGCTCTTTGCCCAGCAGGTAATGTAGTTGTACCAGCAGAATCGCTATAACACGTATCCCCATTTGCAGGTAATTGACTACTTCCATCATGATAATAAAGTTGATCTAATGTTTCTCCACAAGCGTCTTTGTAAAGACTGGAACTATCAAAAGCAGTTAATGATGCACAGTCTTTATCGTATCCGTACCAGTGTGACAATTTATATGGGTAAGCTATAGGCATATTTTATATTTTAATTATTAAGAAAAAGATAAATCAACTTCATAATAAGCGTTTACGTGATACAATGCATCAGCAGTAGTAAAGTCTATAACTAATGTATGAGTTGTGTTTGCAGCTAAAGTATATGGAGGAGCTGTTGTATAAGTCTTTACTACAGGACCCATTACACAGCCTAATCCACCACCAGGGGCGTTAGCATTTGCTACTTGTGTTCCATTTAATGTAAAAGTAATTCTTTCAAAGTTGGAATTCTGAGCCTCTCCAACTCCTTCAAAATCTAACCCTAAATTTACAGCAGAAGAACCCACTACGATAGTAGCAGTTGCCGTCCCTGCTTGTATAGAGCTACAAGTACCGCCACAATTAGTTGAATCTACTATATCATACCTAATAGTTTGATTACCTGCGGAAATAGTCCAAGGAGTTGAGTCACAAGTGTTGCTTACTGTTGTTGCCCAAGATAAACCCGTCACAGGTATTGCAATAGTATTAAAATTAACAACAGAACCATAGCCTGTTCCAAAATTATTAGTAGCAAAAGCCCTTACATAATAAGTAGTAGATGGGCTTAAACTTGTAAGCGAAGAATTAAAGCTTCCTAACCCATCGCCAACTATTTCAGCGTTAATAGTTGTAAAACTTAAAAAATTAGAAGAAAGACTGTACTGAACACCTTTTGCTATAATATCAGAAGCGTTGACCCCATTAACCAAACTTGTACCACCAGATACTGCTGTACTACTTGTTATACTTGCAATAGGCTTTGTGGTTATTGTAGGTACTGTTCTGGTAACTGGGTTTGGTAAGCAAGCCGTATTTACTGTTGGATATATATTGCCTGATCCCGCTGAATTACCACCATTTACTAAATCATATAAATGAATAGGGGGAGTTATAGTTCCTGAGCCATATGTTCCATACAAAGCCTCTTGAGCTATTGCTTCCAATGATAATGTTCCTGATGTTGGTACCGCCATTATATATTACAATTACAGTTATTACAAGTACACGGCTTTGATTTTAATAAATCTATTTCCGCTTTTAATTCTTTTATTGCTTCAAGAAGTATTGGTGCAATGCCCTGATGTCTCATTGACAACATACCTTCCTTATTTTCTCTTACAAGTTCTGGTACAACTTTTTGTACATCTTGAGCTATAAATCCTATGTCTTCCTTTATATCTAGTATACTATCACTTTCTTTCCAATCAAAAGTAACCCCTTGAAGTTTTGTAACTTTATCTAAAGCTGACTCTATAGGTTTGATGTTTTCTTTTAATCTTTTATCTGACGGAGATCCATAGGCTACAAGATCACCTGTTACAGTAAGTGTTCCAGTGCTTTGTTGCAATTTCATAAATACCACTGGAGTTGTAGCATCATCTTGCCATCTCCAATTGTAATTTGTACCCGCTGTCATTTTAAATATAGCAGCGTTATTACCTGTAGAATTTGGCTTCATGTAAAGATGAGCATCACCTGCTGTTGAGGTCTCTATTTCAATTTGAGCCTGTATGCCTGAAGCTTTAATTACTGTACCTGAAGTATTTCCTTGATTAACATGCAACTTAACTAAAGGATTTGTTACCCCGATCCCGACGTCACCGTTAGTATCAATTGTCATCTTAGTATCAGTATTACCCAAAATACTAGTTGTGCCTGTCTTGAATACTAATTCGCTTTGCGAAGCAAGAGTTAAAATATTTCCCTCTAAAGAACCTATTGCATTTACTTGACCTCCTTCGTCATCGGTGAAATGTATTATTGAATTATTATCCACGCCTCCTGAAGCAATTATAAGCTGAGCTGTATCATCAGCTGTTGCATCACCTTCTATTTCTAACTTAGCACCAGGATTAATAGTCCCAATACCGACGTTGCCATCAGTAACTCTTAACACCTCATTTGAGTTGTTATCCATTATACGAGTTGAAAACTCTTGACCGTCCCAATCACCTAATGTTAAAACGTCTAAAACCTCTAAAGCCCACCCTTTTCCATTTATTAAATAACCATTACTTCCAGTGGTGTCAATGTCGCCATTAACTTCTAATTTCGAACCAGGACTAGTCGTCCCAATCCCGACGCTGCCGCTACCTGAAAAAATAACATCTCCTCCGTTTGGATTTAAATTTAAATTAGAAGCGGCTCCACTTACACCTACAACTCTGGCTTGTATAGATGATCTACCCATCTCCATTCTAAAATAACCATCACCAACTTGTAAATTACTTGAATTATTCCCTGACACAAAAAACGAAGCACCTGGCCCGTATAAAGTACCAGTCATTGCTTGACCTACTGAAGACCCGCCAGCAAGCGGCACGAATACACCTGTGCCTGGAGGTGTGGTTGTTGCTGTGATATTACCAGAAGCGTCAGACACTAATGTACCCGCTCCGTATTGACTTAATTTTAATAGTCCGGTTTCACCAAGAACCATTGATTCATTTAAAGCCGTTCCGTTTGCTGTGTAAAAATTAAATTTACCTGTGTTTACGTTAGAACCAGCTTTGTTTATTCTTATTTCAGCTACTCTATTAGATGATAAAGTAGATTGATAATTTGTAAAAGATAAATAGCCAAAATCATTAGCGTCATCAGCATCTGAGCTACCTGATATTACTAAACCAGCTTGTTGCAATGTAGTAGAAGTAGAACCTCCAGCAGCAATATTTAACCCTGTTTCTAAAAAACCTAAAACATTAGGACTAGTCGTTCCAATCCCGACGTTGCCATCAAAAACAGATGTTCCGCTTGAATTAACATCAAATATTGGTACACCTGATATATCCGATACTGCAAATATGCTTCCGCTAAGATCATCTGTAACTGAGAATAGCTGACCTTGTGTCCCCTGTACGTCTAGCTTAGCTGAAGGACTAGTCGTTCCGATTCCGACGTTTTGATTATTATCTATAAACATAGCTACACTACCTGATGTAGAAAAACTGGTAGCATATGCTGATTTTATTTGTATATTATTACTACTATTTTCTATATAAGAATCACCAGAAACAGTTCCGTCACAGAATATTTCAAAATAATCATTGGTATTATTATCACTGCTTCTTATTTTACCTTCAACATCTAACGGAACCGCAGGATTAGTCCTTCCGATCCCGACGTTTCTACTATTGTTTATATAAAAAGCAGAAGTGCTTCCGTCCATTTGTATATCAAAACTAGAAGCTCCGCTTGAGTTATTTATATCAACCCCTATAACTAAGTTATCACCAGTTACTCCACTTATTTTATTAAAAGCGCCTAGATACAAATCTCCAGTTAAAGGATAACTTGCGCCAGCTGAAAGCGGTAAGTAAGGACCTGTGCCAGAACCTGGTATTGTATTTGTTTTAACTACATTTCCAGAAGCGTCTGTACCTAGTAAATACGTTGGAGTACCTGTTTGGTTTGTAGAGTTGTAATTATTAAATTTAACAGCGCCTAGGTTATTTATGTTCATTCTTTCTACAGCTGCTGCTGCATCTCCAGTTCCAAATGATAAAGCATATCTTGTACCTACGTTTGTTGCAACAGAGTTTATAAACCCCATTACATTATTACCACCTGTACTTGCGTCATTAGATTTAAACTCTATTTTACCAATAGATTCTCCAGTAAGAACAGTAGTATCAGAAGAAGTCAATCTAAGAACTCCACCTGAGGCAGATTCTACTTCAAGATTAGTGTCAGGACTAGTCGTCCCGATCCCGACGTTGCCTGTTCCAGAAGCATAATAAACATCTTGACCGTTTCTAGCCCAGTTATTTGTTTGAGTATCTGTATGAGTTCTGGTTACGTTTAAGAAAGCCGTGGATTCTACTCCTACAGCCCAAGCTGTTGTAGACCAATCGGTAACTGTACTACTATGATTTAAAGTAGCATCAATTACATTCACCTTTAAATAACTCCATGTTGAGGTTAATTCACCTATGTAGAAACAACATTTAGTACCGTCGTGACCAAATCTTACAGTAAAGTTTTTATCAATATTTGATTGACTTGATAACCAAGCAGAAGTATTTACCCAGTTTGGACCTCCAGTATAGGTATACCCAGCTACGGTGAGATCAAAAGATTCGCCTGTAGAGTAGTCAAAAACTCTAACAGTAATTGTTAACATAGTATTTGTCCACGATGTCGGTAATGTAACCTTTATAGCCCCAGTGACGGGATTACCACCATTATATGAGCCACCTTTTGGAAATAGTAATCTGTTTTTATTACCTCCTTCGTCATTAACAAAACCTTGTGAATCAGTAGGTCCTTGAACTTCTAATTTATAAGAAGGAATAGTCGTTCCGATCCCGACGTTGCCTGGGTTTGAAAAATAAGCGTCTGTGGTGCTTCCATCTAAAGTTAAATAAGATACTGAAGCTCCAGAACCGTTATCACATTCAAATATTATATCTTTATCATCCGCGTGGTTACTAATATATAAATTACCCACTGAATTTGCAATTGCACTATTTGTTCCGTTATGCTGAATTGTTAAATCATTGCCAGCTCCCCATTTTGCTAATACTTGATCTCCGTGCTGTGTGTGATCATTAAATTGTGTAACACCAGTCATTGTCCCGCCAGCAAGCGGTAAGTAATTACCAATAGGTACTGCTGCAGCTGCCGCATCCGCATAAGCAGTTGTAGCTATTAATGTAGAGTTATTACCAGCTGTTTGTGTTGTACCAGTGGTTGCTGTGTTTATTGTTCCT
>Ga0233444_10004194_pt1 | contig 13869 bp, 11 predicted proteins | sample SI_124_October20_6_FD_182792 | JGI IMG/M metagenome (GOLD analysis project Ga0233444, IMG submission 182792) | Seawater microbial communities from Saanich Inlet, British Columbia, Canada - SI_124_October2016_10_MG | ecosystem: Environmental > Aquatic > Marine > Inlet | place: Canada: British...
GCATTGGGGAGAACAGCAAAACAGCAAATCCGGACATCGTGGTAATGGCGCTGAGCATCAGTGCTACACCGGTAGTATCTACCGCTGCACGTAATGCTTCCCAATGGTCACCTCGTTTCGCCATCTCCACCTCAAAGCGCCTCCACATGTGGATGGAGTAATCAATTCCAATGCCCAGCGTTAGTGCAGTCACCATTACTGTCAGGACGTTCCACTTCAGACCGATGAGGGCCATGGAACCAACAACCCAAAGCGAAGCAACTCCAACAGGGAAGAGTACCACGACAGCAGGCATGATCCTACGGGTAAGTGCAAAGAGAACGAAGAAGGAAACCGCAAGTGAGATGGCAGTACTTTCAATTTGAGAAAGTGAAAGGCCATCAAGAACACTTTGCAGGACGACCAAATCTCCAGTGACATGGAGTTCAGCATGTTCTTTGAGTTCATACTTGAGCGTTCCCGATTCATCGATTGAACCTAAGGTTTCATGGAAGTTTTCAACGACCCGATTTGATTGTGAAGATGTAGAGGCTTCTACACGTATCTCATGTCTCAGATAGGTGATGTCCGTGCCTTCTAAATGAACCGAATTTAACACTCGGTCGCCCCATGTTTCACCAGTGAGTGGGTCAGCGGTTGATGTGTTGTCGGAAAGGGCTGCAAAGAAGAGTCCAAGATTAATCCCCTGGTCTTTATCAATGGAATAGACATCACCCGTTGCATCAATGACTTCCATGTTGTGTTCTTCACCAAATGTCGCATTGCGAAGAACGGCATCTCGGACGATGGTATACGGGCCGTCGTAGGAAGGTGATGAGATTCTGAAATCGGTTCCAACAACGTCGTTATTTGATTGTAAGTCACTGTGAAGGTTCCTTAATTCTGTGAGGAGATGGTCATCCCCGGGGATTGATTCTTGGTTCTCAACAGGTTCCATCAAGACATAGATGACCTTCCAACCGGCGCTCTCATAGCTTGTGGCAAGGTCGTCGCGAACGGTCATAATTTCAAGGTCCTCATTAACGAAGTCACCCAAGTCAAAATCAGTTTCAAGAGATGCTGCTCCGTATATGGAAAGCCCGGAAATAAGGATGGTTACCAGAATGACGCCCAACTGTTGCTTTTGTTGAAGTTTGACGATGAAGTTTGAAATTGTTGGAAGGCGCAGTGGTGAAACACTTCCCGTTGAAGATTGACTCGTGAACATCACGTGCAGTGCGCCAACGAATACGGTCGAAGATAGGAAGGCACAAATGACACCAAGAGACAACGCGTAGCCAAGAGTTGCTAATGGGGGGAGAGGAGATATGATGTTGGCCAGGAATGCAGAGACCGTGGTTATGACCGCCAGTGAGAGAGGAATTGAAAGATGGGCTGTTGCCCGCAGCCATGATTCAGCAGGGTCTGGATATTTATCAGAGAACGAACTTTGAGAGCGCTGAAGGTGAATCGCATAGTCAATGCCAAGGCCGAGAACAAGGGGGGCTACAGTTGCCTCAAGGGCGGTAAAACGGGTACCTGTGACGTTGAGAATTCCATAGGTCCAAATTAACGCACTTGACAAACCGATCAAGGGAAAGATGATCCGTTTCGCAGAACGGAATGCTACGGCGAGCATGAGAACAACGACGATGGAAGCCAAAGCGATGAGGAGGATGAGATTGTCAAATGTCCCTTCATCAATATCATGAGCCAGCAGGTCATTTGAAATGGCCTTGTAATCCATGATTGAGTCTTTTGATTGCTGAGTAAATACATCCCTCATTTGGTCTTGCAATTCTTTACGCTGATTCTCGTCCATCTCAGGGTCAACTTCCAACACCCAAAGTGTTGATGAAGCCGTAGGAGAACCGTTACCTAGCCCGTTTTCTAGATATTCGCATGCAGGGTCAATGGAAAGGTCGTTGTGAAGGAGTGCTGAGGATGCATAGGTTGCTGCAGAAAGCAGTTGGTCATCTGCAGTGAGGCCACAGGTCTCGTTTTCATCGAACAGAATGTCAAGTATTTCGGTCCAAGCGTTCAACTCACTGATGCGCTCACCGTTGCCTTCCTCATCCAAACTTAACTGCAGGATTCCAGGAGCAGTCGTCCACACATGAACGAGATTTTGACGCTTTACGGATTCGTTTTCAAACACGATCAAATCCGATTGCATGGCTTGCAACGATTCCATACTTAGAACGTTGGACCCGTCATCAACGGTAACGTGAATGAACATTGGTCGTGTCTCATCAGGGAAATACTCGTGAATGGCATTGTGTGTGGCCGTAGATTCGGATTCAGGTGCGAAATCGTTGAGGTCGGTCTCAAAGGTAGGGGGCGATAAGACAAGTTGGGCGAGTAAGAGCACCGTGAGCGCAACGCAAAAAACAACAATAAATGGCGCAGTACGCCTAAATCGGTCGGCACCGGAGGCCAGTCTTTCCTCAAGACGTGCCGTATCCATGAACTTCCCCGTTCATGCTGGTACAAAAACAAAGAGGTGTTCTTGGGAACGAACAAGGTCAACTTGACCATTTCTTATCCTTCACGACCCGGTAGGTTTGGAAGAATTTGATGAGAAGGTTCAAAACGAGTTGGCCGGTGGAACGACCGGTCATCATGTCTGTTACAGTGCTCAAGAAAGAGAAGAATGAACTGCGACTCCGAATTATCGGTGAGAGCCACACTGCTCTTCAAGTCCTCCGTCAACGCCTCAACGCACACAAAAGTGTGGATTACGCCAACTATTTCCCAGGGCACCCTGAACTCGACGATCCTGAATTTTACATTCGCACAACCACCAAGGCCGGTGTTGAAAAAGTTCTGAAGGACATCGTCAGCGGCGTCGCCAAGGAATTTACTGACGCCAGCCTCTGAAGAGGTCATCGTCATGGACTCGGTCGCTCAAGCCATCGGCATGATTGGCTATGCAACCAAAACAGACGGCATAGGCGGTCTTATCAAGGCACGAGTTTCTGATTTTCGTGTTGAAGAAATTGCGACTCCCATTCATTTTGATAATCGTGGCAGGTTTACTGTAGCCAAGGTCACGCTCACAAATTGGGAAACGAACAGGTTCTGCAATCAACTCGCAGCGGCCCTGAAAATTCCACGAAACAGAATATTCTTCGCAGGAACAAAGGATAAGCGAGCGGTAACTTCCCAACTTTTTGTCATCGATGCACCAATGAACAAAGTTTCAGCGGTCGAACTTGCTGATGTAGACATTGAGGTTCTTGGCCGTTCCCATCAAAAGATAGGGTTTGGTAACCATAGAGGCAATCGCTTCACGATCGTCGTGCGAGGTTGCTGTGACGAAAACGGGATGCCCCTTTCAAACGATGACGCCATGCGAGAAGTTGAGCGAATACAATCTGACATGATGGCATCGCTTGGAGATGGTCGGTTCCCGAATTGGATTGGACCACAACGATTCGGCTCAGGACGTCCTGTGACACCCGTTGTAGGGTCTCACGTCGTTCGTGACCAGTGGGAAGAAGCCGTCATGGCTTATTTGTCAATGGAAGGAAAGAGCGAAGAAGAGGCAGCTCAAAAGGTCCGTAAGTACATCAGAGAGAACGGTGTTGATGAATCCGTGATTCCAATGCTCCCCCGATGGATGGGCTTTGAGCGAAAAATGATTGAGCATTTGCTGGCCCGGCCTGATGATTATGTGGGTGCATTCAGAAAACTCCCAGGGAACTTGCAATTGATGACGGTTCATGCGCTCCAATCCATTGTGTTCAACAAGTCCCTATTCCAACGAATAGAAGCAGGACTCCCGCTTTCAAGCCCTGTTTCAGGTGATATTGTTGGTCGCTTGGATGATAAAGGACAACTTGACATTCCTTCTTGTGTTGTTGTTGAAGACCGCACCCTTCCCCGAATTTCACGAAACTGTGAACTCGGTCGCTTGATCACTACGGGGCCGCTCCCCGGTAGTGAAATTACAACCTGTGAGGGAGAGCCCGGTAAATTGGAACAAGCCACGCTTGAGGGCGAAGGACTCGGTAATGTGAGTTGGGCAGTTGAAGCGATTCCTAGGCTTTCTAGCAAAGGGACCCGTCGCTCACTTGTCAGCCATTTCCAAGAGTTTAGTGTTGACACGGTCCCCATCGCCGAAGCAAGCAGTTTGAGCAAGCGTTGGGATGCAGGTCCACAAGAAGGAGACCGTTGGCATCCTGAAGGCGCATGTATTCGGTTCCGGTTTGTCCTCAGTTCAGGAAGTTATGCAACTACATTGCTTCGTGAATTTATGCGATCGCCACTTTCACATCTGTGAAGGCCGTCTACAACATTGTTGCTTCATGATTCCCCCTTTCGGTGGCGAACAGAGCGAAACAAATTCAGCATCTAAAGTGTCAGATGAAGGAGACCTCTTGACTAAAGGTCAAACGCCATAATTCACGACCGTCCCAGTTATCTTCGCCCGAAAAATACAGATTTCCTTCGTGGACATGGATGTCACCGATGTTGCCGCCAGTTGGTTTCAAATCAATGACTTGCCATGTGGTTCCGTTGACTGAATGATGGGCCCACAATTCTTCGCCTGAGGTTCCATCATCGGCAGAGAAATAGACGGTGTACTGATTCACGGTGAGTCCCGATGGGCCGCCAGGGCCACTGATTGACTGGATGTCTGATATCTCCCAGAATGAATTGTTCTGTGAATCGTACACCCAGAGTTCGAAGTAGGTTCCCGATGAGGCTTTCATGTACACTTGTGTGCCGATAACGACCAAGTCTGAGGGCATGCTGGCCGCAACGCCGGGGCGGATATCGGCTGCCACCCACGTCGAATTGTTGTTGATCTCGTAGGCATGTAATTCAGTGCCGGCACCACCGCCATCGTTTGCTGACATGTAGATTGTCGTGCCCATTGAAACAAGATTTGTCGGCGAAGATGCAAGGATTCCAGGGTTGATGTCCTTGATCATGAAGGTGGTGTTTGTGGTTGTCTCATGTTTCCACAATTCGACATTCCCATTGTTCACTCCCGCTGAAAAATAAAGGTCAGAATTGACAGCGATCAACGATGATGGTTGGATGTCTGCCTCAACTTTCCACACACTGTAATTCAAAGTTTCATACGCCCAAAGGTCAAACAAACCAGTGCCGGTGGAACCCGAGCTGTCTCGCGCTCCGAAGAACACTGTTGTCCCGATGAGCGTAAATTCGCTAGGATAACTTGATCCTCCGGGGAAAATCTCTGTAATTTGCCATGCTGTTCCGTTGGATGGTTCAAAGACATACGGTTTGACGTTGAAGCCTTGGTCTTGTCCTGCGAACATCAATTGTGAACCAATCGCTCGCATGGAGAGTACGCTGCCAGCGTACACCAGCGAAATGGTTCCATTTTCATAGGCCCAGATTCCACTTGCAGTACCGTTGTTTGCGGTAAAGTACATCGTTGAATTAATCGAAACGAAGTTCGACGGATCACTGTGCCCTGATGGATTGATATCTTCAACGAGTTGAATCTCAAAGGTGGTGCAAATCAACATGCTTGAAATGATTTCTCCAGATTCCAGTGCGCCATTCAGCGCAATCCCGTTGCCTGCCCCGTTATCCATGCCCTGCTGAAGCAATTGGCCTGTTCCATTGCACCCAAGATGCGACGGTGCAAGCGAAAGACGAGCGACCATCATCGTAAGGGTCGAACTTCCATCGGCACCATCAGCTCCGTCGGCGCCGGCAGCGCCATCTGCTCCGTCCTGACCGCTATCTCCGTTGCAAACAACGACCACCGAATCAACTTCGTTTGGGGAGAGCATGTTGTCACCGTTATCATCAACTCCAGTTTCAACAATGGTCCCACCATTTTGACAGCCCTCGATAATGGGTTCGGTACGAGTTGCAATCAGTGAGGCAAGCCCGTTGCTTCCTGATGAGCCGTCCGCACCATCTGCACCTGCTTGGCCATTCGCTCCATCCACTCCGTTGGTACCGTCGGCACCGTCTGTTCCGTTTGTGCCGTTTGTGCCGCTGGTACCATCCGCACCATTTATGCCATTGAGTCCAGATTGGCCCGTTAGGTCGATGGGTGTCCATATGCTGTTCTGGCACACTTGGAACGCCGCATCAACAGCGATGAAAAAGATTTGATTGTTGATTGAATCATCGCATGTCGGAAGTAAATCTGCAGATGTCACAAGATGAAAACTTGATCCGTCGCTACCGTTCATTCCTGAAATCCCAGCATCTCCGGACGGGCCTTGTGTGCCCTCTGCATTAGAAATTGAATAGAGTGAAAACGGTACGATTGCAAGTAAAGCAGCCATTAAAATCGCAGTCATGGTTGAATTGGACATCATGGGCCCAATAGCCTTCTTCGAAGCCACGAATGTGTCTTCAAGCAATGCTGGTGCATTTCCCGGCGCAACTGTTTCAGAGATTACAGATTCTGGGACTACAGAAATCACTTCTGAAGCCTCTTCAGTACGATAAGTCGCAATTTGTTCAACAGTCCAACCTTGGTCATGCAATTGCTCGTCAGTCCACATACCCCAAAGGATTGACGCCTGCTATATATCCAAAGTGGTGCAATGATTTGACAAATGGTATTTGGCTTGTACCAACTACCGGATTTGTTATCTGGACGATGCAGGACACTGATGGTCAAGACATGATCTCATCTTGCTCAGCATCTTCCATAAGAACGAATTCAAACGCACCCGTTGCACTGTCATAGCTGATACTAAGGAATAGAGCCTTCATCTGGCGTTCTTCAAAGGGGTCATGGAACCAAGGTTGTCCAGACCTGAAGATGATAAGGATTTCTTTGTATTCATTCAAGGACATGTTTCCAGTGATGGTGTACTCGGCAGATTCTGAACCCTCATCCAACAAATCATCGCCTTCTTGTCCGCGAATTACCGTACGTTGGAGCCTCCGCTTCACATCCATGCGGACATTGCAATTAGAGATTTTATGCCAGTCTTTGCCTACACTTGCGATGAAACACTCGTTTGCTTCCATGTTTAGTCTCTCAACGAGGATAGCATATTACATGTTCGGAATTGATTTCAAAATAATAGTTGAACGGGATGTTTCGGCGCTATGTTTTTTTAGCGCAGTCTATCTATTCCTGATATGCGAACCAATTCCGTACTGGTTACACTACTGTTACTATTGGTCACCTTGACGCCTGTAATATTGCTCGAGGACGTACCTCAAACCGATGTGGAATCTGAATTTTCTCAAGATGTTCGCTCTTCAAATGAACGTGCAATCACTTACAGCGTGAGTCCTGCCGATGGATGGACGACCGGCGGTGAGGAGATTACCATCACCGGAACAGGTTTCCTTAACATGGCGTACAAGAACGTTACGAGCGATGGCGAGGCCTACACATGGACAACGACAACAGCGAGTTATGTTACATCCAGCGGTTGGGATCCTTCCATCGGGGTCGACTCAAATGGAACCGTTCACATCGTCTACTCAAACACGGACAGTGATGATTTTTGGCACAGCAGTTATGATGGTTCAACATGGACGCATTCGAAAATCCGAAACTGTGCTTCATGCAGTAATGCGGATCTCGTTATTGACAGCAATGATAACGTACACATCGCTTACTATCACTCTATATCGGGCACAGGATACCTCCTCTATTCCATGTATGATGGAACATCATGGACAAATAATTGGAGCAGGTCCAGCGTTGAGAACGACCAAATTTCCATAGCCCTTGATGCGAATGACCGGCCACATATATCCTACTCAAGGGATGGATACATATGCAATGCGGCGATGTTATCCTATCATGACGGGTCTTCATGGACAACGGTCACGTTGGATGACACAACCACGTACATTGGTTGTGACTCTTCCATTGCGATTGACTCAAACGGCTTCGTCCATGTCGCTTACAGACATCACAGTAACATGGATATGCTGATTGCTTCAAACATCAGTGGTTCATGGCAACGTTATACCGTTGATAACGGCAACGGGGTTGGCTACCACAGCGCTATGGCAGTAGACTCAAACGATGAACTTCACCTTGTTTACGCCTCCAATGCAGCTGGAAATACTGCATACTTTGCAGATGGTACCTCTGGTTCTGCTTGGGCAGTTTCAAATCAGGGCAACTCAAGAAACACGTTTAGCATGTACATTGACCAATTTGATATCGTTCATATCTCTGAATACAATGGGAATTCAAACCTTGGTTACAGCATGGTGGCGCCAGGTGGTTCACGGCAGTCAATGACCGTCGATAGTATCGGCAATGTAGGATATGAAAGCGATATTTTTGTCGATGATGACAACATGGTTCACATCGCTTATTATGACAGTTCAAACAAGCGCTTGAAATACGCTAACCGGTCGACAGGGATGTATCTTTCACAAGAAATCACCGTCCAATTCGGATCCTATGGGAGCGTAACAGGAACTGTGGTAAACGATACCACCATACACGTGACTACACCTGTTGCAGGCGCTGTTGCAGAGCAAGTTGATTTGAAACTCTTTGGCGACCAAGGAGCAACGCTGGATTTGGGGATTGCCTTCCAGTATGTCTCACCGGACGATATTGATATGGACGGTGTGCTCAACGTTAACGATGATTGTCCGAACGAAATCGGCACCTCAACAGTAGATCTCATCGGGTGTCCTGATAGCGATAATGATGGCTACAGCAACGCAGGAGATGCATTTCCTAACAACCCAACTGAATGGATGGACAGTGACGGTGATGGCGTAGGTGATAACACAGACATCTTCCCCAATGACGCCAACGAAACGATGGATTCTGACGGGGATGGCGTGGGCAATAATGGGGATGCGTTCCCGTTTGATGCAAATGAAACGATGGATTCAGATGGTGATGGCGTGGGAGACAATACCGACGTTTTCCCTCTCAATTTCTTTGAGTACATGGACAGTGATGGTGACGGTGCTGGCGATAATGCCGATGCGTTCCCATTTGACGCAAACGAGACAATGGACTCCGATGGAGATGGTGTTGGGGATAATGCTGATGCTTTCCCTAACGATGCTTCAGAAACGATGGACTCCGATGGTGATGGAATTGGTGACAATGCCGACCAGTACCCACTACTGGACAACTTCCTCGATACCGATGGAGACACATTTGTTGACTTGCAAGATGCCTTCCCCAACGACATGACTCAATGGAGGGACACCGATGGTGACGGATACGGGGATAATCCCGACGGCGCAAGCCCTGACCTCTTTGTCAACGTCCCTTCACAATGGTCCGACCTTGATGGTGATGGCTACGGTGACAACTGGGGCAATGCCTCGTGGAACCAAACTCGCATCAGCATGGGCATTGGTGAATATGTCCAAGGCGCGGTTTTGGCAGATTATTGCCCGGAAGCAAATGGAAACTCAAGTGCTTCTGGCTTCCTCGGCTGCGTAGATGATGATGGCGATGGTATTCCCAACATGTTTGAGGTGGAAGAAGTTGTTGAGTTAGACACCGATGATGATGGTGTTCTTGACGAGGATGATATGTGTCCAAACTCTCTTCCTGGTGTTCTTGTGAATTCATTGGGTTGTGAAGTCATCGCTGAACCAGAACCCCAAGCTCAAACCCAAAGCGATGGATTCATGTCGGGTGATATCGCTCAAACCGTTGGTATGGGTGCTATTTTACTCGCAATCTTCTCCTTGCTACAAACCAATATGGTCGCTTCGTTACTTCCTGATACCTTCCGTTGGGTTCAGGTCCTACGGCGCAATTCAAAGTTGTCAAAGGAAGAAGAAAACGAACTTACCTACCTGCAATCCGTTGTCCAGGCTTACTTCAGTAACCCAGAGGAACTCAATCAGGAACTTCTTGACCTGAAAGCGGATTTGACGGCAAGGTACACCAATAATCAAATCAAGGACGATACGAGGGTGAAACTCTTCCGAATTATTGATGAGTTGATGAAAACCAATCCTGATGAGTTGGAACACATCGCTCACAACGACGTCTACTTTGGATTGTCCGATGCCCTTGGCACCGATGAGCGAATGGCCTTGCTGAACGAAAAGGTAGCAATGGACCAAACCTCAAGTGACCCCTTTGAGGAAGAGGGCATAGCTGTTGACACCGTCCCCAGTGATGATGTCAAGGGTGATGTTTCAGAGGATGGATACGAGTATCTTGAACTCCCTTCAGGAAGTGGGAATTGGTTCATTCGTAACCGTGTTTCTGGGTCTTGGGAACGATGGACACAATGAGCTAGTGCGGTTGAGGACACACCGAACTCATTGGTTCTCATCAACCAGTTCATCCAGCATCCGATGGAAATGATGCACGCCTTGTTCTCTCGTTGGAGAATATCTGCCACGGTCGTAAACAGAAGAAGCCATCCCACGTTGCACCAACTCAATGACCCATTGGTCCTGTTCCTCAACCGTGTCGAGCAGTGAACCCGCACCTTCGCTTGCAAGGTCAGCATCCCGGACATAGCCCCGGTAGAGCACCCTTGTTTGGGTTGGAGATACAGGAATTACCACATTGAGTGAAAGTCCCCAGGGGTAGAAGTTGAACATCATGTTGGGAAACAGCCACAGGTAGTAGGCCGCAATGTCTTGGCCAGCATCCGGATGGCCGTCAGGAAGGTCAAACTTGACATCGCCCTCCATAGCCTTTCCAATTTGCATCACACCGCCTTCAAAGGTCTCGGTTGTGTAGCCTTCGTAGTCGAGCGCCTGATTCAGTTCGGGATGGACATAAGGGATGTGAAACCCCTCGAGGTAGTTGTCAACGTAGAGCATCCAGTTGGCCTCAATCGTGTGGTCTCGGTCGCGAGATGAATCGTGGGTGAACTCCTCTGCGTTGAGGAACCCAAGCCGGTCTTGAAGCGCCGCCCAAGGAAGTTGAGGAGAATCATCAAGCGCAGTAAAATACATTCCCATCCACTGTTGAAGCGGAAATTCAGCCAAGTTGTCGTTCGCTGCCGGAAATCCAATTGCCTCTTTGAATTCCGGCATGTGCTTCAGTGTTCCATCCAAGTTGAACGTCCGTCCGTGGTACCTGCACTGCAGGGTTTTCGCAGTGCAGGAATCCAAGGCCACACGCATGCCCCGGTGGGTGCAAACGTTGGAGTGACATGCTGTTTTATCGCCTTTGAGCAGCACCACCGATTCGCTGGTGATGGCCTCATAATGTTCGACCGGCAACACGTTGTTGGCGCCGAAATCAGATTTGTGGGCGGCGAATTGCCAGCCTGAGAACACCGATTTGAGGCGATTGAAGTGCTCCACTTCCGTGTACCATGCCGAGGGGAGGGTTTGCGCAGTGCGAATGTCCTCATCGATCAGTGGCTTGCCCATTGGTCTCACACCCAAACATCATTCTCAGCGGTTAATTCTCCACCTGCATCGCCGGTATTGACGACGCCACGCGGTTCAACCAGCATGACGTGGCACTCGGTTTCTGCGTAGGGTTTGTGCATCATGCCTTTGGGTACAACATACATTTCGCCTTCAGAAAGGTGAACAGTTTCATGCTCCATTTCGATATCCATTGAGCCTTTGACGACGATAAATACCTCATCAGTATCCTCATGATTGTGCCACACAAACTCGCCTTCAAGTTTGGCCAACTTGAACTGGTAGTCATTCATTTCTGCAACCACTCGGGGGCTCCATCGGTCATTGAAGGTGTTCAATTTCTCTGCCAGGTTGATGGCGGGCATGAACGGTTGAGAAAGGTCCCCTTCTTTGGTTTATCTCACAGCCCCACGCTAACGACGAGCATGACCCATAGAGAGCCCTTATGGGCTCAACATCTCTTCCAAGGATGTACTGAATGGAACCTATGGTCTTCGGAAGATAGACGTGAATTCAAGTAAATGCCGGTGATAACTATATTTGAAATATGGATAAATTCAACTCATGAGTGCTGATGAGAATGAAGGTAAACACCCGAGAAAAGCCGACAGAAGAGGCATGAACTATTTTGGGTTTTTTTTGTTGTTTTGTTCGTCGAGTGTTATTTTCACACCCTTGTTGGAACATTTTCCGGGTGTGGCCCCAAACGGTTGGGAAATTTGGATTTGGCTCGCCTGGGGGTTTGCCATCTTCACCTATGCCATCATTCTCTTAATCGTCAACAATGTGTTTCAATTCCTCGGAAACCAGAGTGCAGATTGGTCTGCATCACAACCGACTCGTAATTGGCTCAGAAATCTCAAAACCCTCGGAATGAGTTTGCTTCTTTGGTTCGGTTTCTTGATGATATTATGGAATTTGCCGGTTTAGATTCAGAGTTATGGATCGCTTTTCGTTTGCGTCCATCCTTCGGTATTCTCGAGGTCTTTCTTGATTTGAGACCCGATGTTAAGCGGTTCCATCGTTTGTTGCATATCGCTCAACGCTCGCTGCATGATGGCCTCGCCCAATTCTTCGTGGGTTTGTGGGAGATTGTCGGGGGCGATTTCTTGGAAAATACTCTCTGGTTTGTGTGCCCCGCTGTGGTAAATGATACGAGCCGCATAACTCGAGTACGATACCAAAAACGTCACGATCGCCAACAATAGACCGATAATTATGGCTGAACCAACGATGGTTTTGATGTGTACGAGAAGAAGCATGCACCACCACATCGCCATTCCATACATAGAACAGACCACGAGATAATCGGGTATCATTGCCAAACGGCCAGTTGGCCCTCTCGCACTGACGATGGCCCGAAAGTTGTCATCGTCCACCGCCGAATATACGCCGTGAACCACCAGGAGACAGTTGAGGTGAACGAAATTGATGACGACGATGACACCCCCCATAATCATGGTCCACCAAGCCAAACTCGTGTAGGGAGTAGAGGCCCAGTAGAAGTCTTTGGATTCTCCTGTTAGCAGATTGAAGAACAAAGATGCATTCATCGCCAGGACCAAAACCGCTGCCAGAGTATTGACTTCCCATACTGCTTTGTAGCTCTCCTTGAGCGTTTTTCCGCTCGGATAGGCTTCGTTGTAAGCATCTTTCCACAAACGGCGATGGTCAATGGGGTAGAACCATTCGAGTATGGGAACGAGTTTGAAGAAATTTCGTATCGGCCGATTTTGAAACGTCTCAGAAGGTTTCTCGTTCCTGCTCATAAAGGTGCCACAGGACACCTCCGTTATCAAATTAAACCATTTTTCGGACTGTTTAGCCCGTTTGACAGCCCGTACACTCGCTTCTCATGATAAGCATGACTTAACAAGAAGTGGATAATTTGATTTCCATGTATTCGTGAGGGCGTCTCCTCAACCCCCTTGTGTTCACATACGAGCATAACGGTACCGTTGTGCATACGGGCGTATACAAGGGGTCCCCTTGTACATATTTCAAATGGGTAATTTTGAATATAAGAAATGATATCACTGAATATGTTGAACAGATATGACGTTCTAAAATCTAGAATCATATCAATTTCTATGTTGATTTTTATTTGCGCAATAATTATGTGTTCTCTTTCAATACTATTAGGCCATCAAGATTGTTCGGATTGGGATGCTGGTAATGAAGACTGTTGGAGAAACGGCAGTTTCCATAATTTGTACAAAATAGGCTTCATTCTTGGGGCAATAGCGTTTCTTCCAGCATTATACAAGATATTCCCGAAGTTGTGGGGAAGTATGAAGCCTTTTTGTGAGAAAATATTAGAATTTTCTATACTTATTTGTGTTGTTTTAGTACCAATTACCATCATTATTATGTTTCTCTATCCCAACTGCTATGGAGACGAAGTCGATTACAACGAGTTGTGTACTGAAGGTTCTCTTGAGTATTTCTTATCCCTTTTTATTGCATCTTGTTATTTGTTTTTATTCATTATATTAGTCATTAGGGCTTTGTTTTGGATTTGGAATCTTGATTGGGAAGATGATGATTCACCAGAACCGGTAGAGAGAAGGAGAGAGGACGATGGTA
>Ga0233444_10004199_pt1 | contig 13863 bp, 15 predicted proteins | sample SI_124_October20_6_FD_182792 | JGI IMG/M metagenome (GOLD analysis project Ga0233444, IMG submission 182792) | Seawater microbial communities from Saanich Inlet, British Columbia, Canada - SI_124_October2016_10_MG | ecosystem: Environmental > Aquatic > Marine > Inlet | place: Canada: British...
AACTACTCATATAGATATAAAGCAAGTAGCTAAAAAAATTAAAAAATTATTAATAATTAATAAAGTTAAAATAATACAAAAATGGTTTTATGAAAAATTTCATAGAAAACCAAAAATAGCAATTCTCGGCTTGAACCCTCATAATGCTGAGTATAGAAAAAACTCTGAGGAACATAAGGAAATAATTCCTGCAATTTTAAGTCTCAAAAGATTAGGTATTAAGATTAAAGGTCCTCTAGCATCCGACACTATTTTCATTAGTGATTTTAAAAATTATGACATAATAATTGGAATGTTTCATGATCAAGTACTTGCACCTTTTAAAAGTCTATTTAAATATGATGCAATAAATATTACCCTTGGTTTGAAATATTTAAGAGTATCGCCAGATCATGGGACTGCGACAGACATAATTGGAAAAAATAAAGCAGATCCAAAAAGTCTTTTAAAATGTATAAATTTTATAAATAAATTTGGAAAATGAAATTTCCAAAAAAATCATTAGGACAAAATTTTTTAATCGATAAAAATATTATTAGAAAAATAATAAATTTAATAGATGTAAAGAACAAAGATATAATTGAAATCGGCTCAGGTAAAGGAGTGTTGGCAGATGAAATTTTGAAACATTGTCCAAAATCTTTATCTATAATTGAAAAAGATTTCGATTTAATTAAGAAATTAAAAATAAAATATTCAAAAAATAAAATTATAAAAATTTATAGTGCCGATATTCTTAAGTTCGATATTGAGAAGATTTGTAAAAAAAACTCAATAATATTTGGAAATTTACCTTACAATATATCATCACAAATACTCGTTAAAATTTTAAAATTTAAAAATTGGCCTCCAAAATTTAGTAATTTAATATTTATGTTTCAAAAGGAACTTGGTGATAAAATAATAGGTGATTTTTCTTCTAATAATTACGGGAGATTATCTATTTTATCAAATTACAGATTAAAAATTAAAAAAAAATTTCTGGTTTCTCCCAATTGTTTTTTTCCTAAACCAAAAGTGATATCAATGGTTATACATTTTCTACCAAAATCAAAAAATTTATTTAAGATTAGAAATCTTAATAATTTAGAAAAATTAACGGGAATTTTTTTTTCTAATAAAAGAAAAATGATAAATAAAACAATGAAAAAAGTTTTTAATGAAAATCATAAAAAATATTTTCCAAATCTTAAGCTCACTTTAAGGCCTGCGGAGATCAAACCTGAAATTTATTATAAAATTACTGAATTATTTGAGAAGAACTAGTTTTATTAATTTTTATTATTTCTTCTATTTGTTTAAAACACACATCAAGATTTTTATTAATAATTATATAATCGTAATCATTCCAATGTTTTACATCTTCATCAAATGAATCAAATCTTTTTTTAATTTCTTCTTTTGTGTTTTGATTTCTTTTTATAAGTCTTTGTTTAAGTTCTTCTTTATTAGCTGTAATTAAGTATATTTTAATTAATTTAAGATTTGTAAATTTTGACAATTGTTTCGTTCCTTGCCAATCTATATCAAACAAAATATCATTATTTTTAACTGTCTCATCAACATTTTTTTTTAAAGTTCCATAATAATTTTCAAAAATCTTTGCATATTCATAAAATTTTTTCTGTTTTATGAATTTTTTAAATAAGTCATGCGTCACAAAATTGTAATCTACTCCATCAACTTCGTTTGATCTTGGAGATCTAGTTGTATGTGAAACTGAAATTTTGAAGGTTTGATATTTTTGCTGAATTTTTTTCGTAATTGTAGTCTTTCCTACACCAGAAGGAGAGGATAATATAACCATGATATTTTCTCCATCATGTGTCATATTTAAGATTACTTTGTTTATTAACTAGATTTACTTTCAATAAACTTAATTGCATCTCCCACTGTCAAAATTTTTTCTGCTTCACTATCTGAAATCTCAGAACCAAACTCCTCTTCAAAAGCCATAACTAATTCTACTGTGTCTAAACTATCAGCGCCTAAATCATCAATAAAACTTGCTTCCTCTACTACCTTCTCTTCTTCAATTCCTAAGTGATCTGCAACTATTTTCTTTATTTTTACTTTAACATCGTCTGACATGAATTCCTTTCTTAAATGTTTATTTTCTTAATAGATTATTAAATAGAATTGTCAAGCCATATACATTCCTCCATTCACATGAATGGTTTCTCCGTTTATATAGTTTGATAGTTCTGAAGCTAAAAAAGCTACACTATTTGAAACATCCTCGCCCGTCCCGAGATTGCCAGATGGAATTTTATTAATTAATGTTTTTTTAAAGTCTTCACTTATTTTATCCGTCATTTCTGTCCTGATAAAGCCTGGAGAAACACAATTTATATTTATATTTTTTCTAGCATATTCTATGGCTAAACTTTTAGAGAATGCTATTATCCCCGCTTTTGAAGCAGCATAATTTGCTTGCCCCAAGTTGCCAGTATGACCAACTATTGAAGTAATATTTATAATTTTTCCTTGTTTTTTTTTTAACATCTTTTTTATAGTGTATTTACACATTAAGAAAGTTGAAGTTAAATTTATATCTAATACTTTTTTCCAGTGTTCTTCGCTTAGTCTAATAGATAAGTTATCAAGTGTAATTCCTGCGTTATTAACAAGTACATCTATTCCATCTAATTTTTTATCGATTTTATCAATAAATTCTTCAATTTTATTGTGTTCATCTAATTTGAATTTTTCGATGTGAATATTTTTATATTTATTCTTTAAATTTTGTAATTTTTCTTCATTAGTACCACTTGCTACAATAATTGAATTAAGATTGTTAAATTTTTCAACAAGGCTGTTTCCAATGCCCCCTGTAGCTCCCGTAATTAATATTTTTTTATTTTTTAAATTCATTTTGTAAATTTTTAATATCAGCTATTGTGTTAATTGAAAAGCAATTAGAGTTTTTAATAGTCCTCTTAACCATACCGATTAGAACTTTTCCGGGTCCAATTTCGATATAATTCTTGATTCCCATCTCTGACATATTAATTAAGCTTTCACGCCACTTAACAGTGGAAAAAATTTGATCTACTAATAATTTTTTAATATTCTCAGAGTCATTTTCTGGTTTAGCAGTAACATTATTAATTATTTTTAATGAAGGATTTTGAAATTTTATACTATTAATTTTTTCCCTCATAGAGTCTGCAGCAGGTTTCATTAATGAGCAATGGAATGGGGCGCTTACTTTTAGTGGAATTGATTTAATTTTTTTTTCTTTCAAAATTAATTGAAAAGATTTTACACTATCTTTATCACCACTTATAATTACCTGTCCCTCTGCATTATCATTGGCTATTTCACAAACACCATTTTTATTACTCAATGAATTAATGATTTCATTTATTAGATCAGTTTCTGCACCTAGTACTGCTAGCATAGTTCCATTACCAACTGGTACAGCTTCCTGCATTGCTTTTCCTCTTTCATGTAATAAAAATAAAGCGTCTTTAAAAGTTAAGGCTCCGGAACAAACTAAAGCGCTGTATTCTCCTAAAGAATGGCCAGCAAAACACTTAAAATCAGAAAAACTGAAATTGAATTCATCTTTTAACAATCTAAATATAGAATAACTAACTGTTAAAATTGCTGGTTGAGTATTCTTTGTTAGTTGAAGATCACTTTCCGGTCCTTCCAGAATAATTTTCGATATTGAATATTGTAATTTTTCGTCTGCTTCACTAAATATCTTTTTAACTAAGTCAAAATTATTGTAAAATTCTGAACCCATTCCTACTATCTGCGTACCTTGACCTGGAAACAATAAAGCGTTCATATATTATATATGTTTAACTAATAATTATTAGTATTGCTATAATTCTTCATTATAGTATAAACCAGTTTTTATAAATAAATATTAAAACTTAATATACACTGTAATTTATGGCTTTTTACGAAAACACTATTATAGCTAAACAAGATTTAGCTGAAAATGATTTAAAAACTATTAAAGATAAGTATAATCAACTGATAAATGGTTCTTCTGGAAAAGTAATAAAGATTGAAGAATGGGGTCTTTTAAGTCTAGCAAATAAGATTAAAAATTATAAAAAGGGTTTTTACATTCATTATAAATTTGAGGGAGACAAAAAAACATTAGACGAGGTAGAAAAAAAAATTAAAGTTGATAGCTCAATAATAAGGCATTTGACTGTAAAGTATAAAAAATTAGATACTGAAAATGAATTCTTTAAAAAAGAAAAATAATGAAAAGAAAAAATAAAAAATTTCAAAAAAGGAATACTAACTCATTAAATAAACTTAGTTTGTTTCAAAAAAATGATGGAAAATTTTCAAAAAAATGCCCTCTATCAGTTAAAAATGCACCAATTGTTGACTATAAAAATATTAGTTTGTTAAAAAAATATATGTCCGATAACGGAAAAATTATTTCTTCTAAGATAACCTCAGTTTCATTCAGTAAACAAAAAAAGCTAACAAGAGAAATAAAAAAAGCAAAAATCTTAGCTCTAATTTAATATGGAAATAATCTTATTAGAAAATATTTTAAATCTGGGGAACATTGGAGATAAAGTTATTGTCAAAAATGGTTACGGGAGAAATTTTCTTCTAAAAAAAGGTAAAGCTCTTAGATTCAATAAGGATAATCAGGAATTTGTAAATAAAAAAAAAGATGAATTAAATAAAAAAAATACGGAAATTAAAAATAAATTTAGAGAAATCGCCAAACTGATTAATAATAAGACATTCACTTTTAATAAAGAAAGTAAGGAGAATGGTGAGTTATATGGATCAATAAAACCAAAAGAGATAACTAATTTAATTAAAGAAAAAGTAAATGCTGAGGTCAGCCCCTCGCAGGTAATATTAAAAGATGAATTAAATAAAATTGGTATATTTAAAGCTGATATAAATTTCCATTCTGAAGTGAAAGCTATTGTTTCCATTAAAATAGATAAGATTCAATCTAAATAACTTTTCCACAGAGCGCTTAAAATAGTGCGTAACTTTTTTCTTTATTGCATCGAAGTATAAATTATTATGCTTAAGTGAAAGAAATTAAATCACTTCAAAATAATATAGAAAATAAACAACCTTCTAATTTGGAGGCCGAACAAGCTTTGCTTGGATCTATTTTAGTAAATAATGATATTATTGACGAAGTTTCGACTATAGTTAGTTCTTCTATTTTTTACGACCCTGCTCACATAAAAATTTATGAAGTTATAGAAAGCTTAAATAATAAAGGAATGATAGCTAATCCTATTACTTTAAAAAATTTTTTTGAAAAAGATAATATGCTTACTGAAGTTGGGGGAACCGAGTATTTAGTAAAACTAACAAGGTTTTCTAGTTCTGCAAAGCAAGCTGTTGATTATGCAAAAATTATTCACGAAATGTATTTAAGAAGAGAATTAGTTCAAATTTCTAATCAATTATCTGATGATACATTAAATGCTAACTCCCAAGAAAAAAATGCAGAAAATATAATTGAAAGCACTGAAAAATCTCTTTTTGATTTAGCGGAGAGAGGTAGTTTTTCTCAATCATTTCTAAAATTTAATCAAGCTTTGGATCAAACTATTGAGATGGCTACTTTGGCTATGAAAAGTGATCAAGGAATTGTAGGAGTGCCTACAGGATTAAGTGATCTGGATGAGAAATTAGGGGGCTTGCATAAATCTGATTTAGTAATACTAGCTGGTAGACCTGGAATGGGAAAAACTGCTTTAGCAACAAATATTGCATATCATGCTGCTCAAAATCTTTTAAGTAGAGAAGAAAAATCATCTATAGCTTTTTTTTCTCTGGAAATGTCTTCAGAGCAACTATCAACTAGAATATTATCTGAGCAAGCACGAATAAAATCAGATGACATAAGGAGAGGGAAAGTTACTGAAAGTGAAATAAATAGATACATTGAAACTTCAAGAAATATTTATAATCTTCCATTATATATTGATGAAACCCCTGCAATTACAATTGCAACATTAAGCAATAGAGCTAGAAGAATAAAAAGATTATTTGGTCTCAGTTTAATTGTCGTCGATTATATTCAGTTAATGAGAGCTCCAAGTTTAAGTAATAGAAATGATAATAGAGTTCAAGAGGTTTCAGAAATTACTCAAGGATTAAAAGCTCTAGCTAAAGAACTTAAAGTCCCAGTATTAGCTTTATCACAATTATCAAGAGCAGTTGAGTCTCGAGATGACAAAAAACCTCAATTATCTGACTTAAGAGAATCTGGGTCTATCGAACAAGATGCTGATGTTGTAATGTTTGTTTATAGAGAGGCTTATTATTTGGAAAATAAGCAGCCAAAACTAGGGTCAATAGAATATGCTGAATGGCAGTCAAAAATGAATGATGTAAATGGTCTTGCAGATATAATTTTAGGCAAACAAAGACATGGGCCTACTGGTACTGTTAAAGTTGAATTTGAAGGTATTTATACAAAATTCAAAGATTTAAGCAAAAATTAAGGCTAGTTTTCCCTTTAGTTATAAAAAAATTAGGATATATCTGAATTATCCTCATGATTGCTGATATTTATAAAAAAATAGTAATAGATTTTTCTAAAGTAACACTATTATTTTTAATAATTTTAATTGGTTTCTCACTTTATCAAGCTAAGAACTTTAATTTAGATGCTTCGTCTGATGCTCTATTACTTGAGGGAGATCCAGATCTAAAATATTTAAGAGAAGTAAATAAAACATATGGCTCTAAAGACTTCTTAGTTTTAACTTATACTCCAATTTCAAGTTTTATAGAAAAAGAGACTATTCTCAATCTTCAATTGCTTAAATCTAAAATTGAAAAATTAACTTGGGTAGATAGTGTTATAACAATTATAGATGTTCCTCTTCTAAAAAGTACTGACGATGGGCTTATGGAGCGGTTAAAAAATTATAAAACCTTAGCTTACCCAGAAATTGATAGGAAAAGAGGATTTGAGGAAATTGTCAATAGTCCTATTTATAAAAATTACGTCATTAGTGAAGATGGTAAAACATCTGGAATTGTCGTTTATTTAAAGAAAGATGAAAGACTAGCTGAATATATCAAGGTTAAAAATAAATATTTTAATCAATCTATTGATGCAGGTTTATCAAAAAAGGAAAAAGTAAGTTATAAAAAATTTCTTAAAGAATATGAAGAATATAAAAATTTATATAATATTAGAAATAATCAAAATATAGCTGAAATTAGAGACGTAATTAATAAATACGGTGAAAACGCCAAAATTCATCTAGGTGGTATTCCAATGATTGCTGATGACATGATGAGTTATATAAAAAGTGATATAGTAGTTTTTGGGATTGGAGTATTCATTTTTATTATTTTAACATTATGGTTTATTTTTCGAAATTTGAAATGGGTAGTAATGCCATTATTAGGATGTGCAACGTCGGTGATTATAATGATTGGCCTTTTAGGATTATTAGGATGGAAAGTAACGGTAATATCATCAAACTTTATAGCTTTAATGCTTATATTAAATATGGCGATGAACATCCATGTTACAGTTAGATTTTTACAATTAAAAAAAGAACTTCCTCAATTAACGAAAGAAGAAGCTGTCTTTGAAGCTAGTAAAAAAATGATGCTTCCAATACTTTATACTGTTTTAACTACAATATGTGCTTTTTTATCATTAGTGTTTAGCGGAATAAAACCAATAATAGATTTTGGTTGGATGATGACCGTAGGTTTAATAGTTTCATTTTTAGTTACATTTTTGTTGTTGCCTTCTTTATTAAACTTATTTTCATCAAATGACGAAGTGGATATTAAAGATACAGAAAAATCTTTAATAACATCCGCGTTAGGTTCTTTTACTAAAAATAATAAAATTCTTATTTTTAGTATTACAATTTTAATTATCATTTTTAGCGTAGTTGGAATACTAAAGCTTGAAGTTGAAAATAGCTTTATAAATTATTTTGATAAAGAGACGGAAATTTATAAAGGTATGAAAAAAATAGATGACGATTTAGGTGGTACCACTCCGTTGAATATAATTTTAAAATTTCCAGTTAAACAAAAAAATGCTAAAGGAGAGGAAGACGAATTTGATGAATGGGAAGAGGAAACAAAGAATGATGAAGATAAATCTAAATACTGGTTTACTAGAGATAAAATGGATAAGATTATTAAAGTTCATGATTATCTAGACAATTTACCAGAAATTGGAAAAGTTTTATCATTTGGCTCAATTTTAAGAGTTGCAGAAGACTTGAATAATAAAAAATTACAAAGTCTGGAGATAGCAGTTTTATACAGTAAAATTCCTGAAACGATTAAGGGAGAAATAGTTACACCCTACATCTCAGTTGAAAAAGATGAAGCAAGGATTAGTGTGAGAATTAAAGACTCCTTAGAAAATTTAAGAAGAAATGATCTTATAAAAAAAATAAATTCTGACCTAAATGTCAAACTTGGGTTAGGAAAAGATGAATACAAATTAGCAGGTGTTTTAATTTTATTCAATAATTTATTACAAAGTTTGTTTAAATCTCAAATACTTACTCTAGGGATAGTAATGCTAGGAATTTTTTTGATGTTTTTTATTTTATTTAGAAATATAGTTATTTCTTTTATCGGTGTGGTGCCAAACTTTATAGCCGCTTTTTTTATTTTAGGAATCATTGGTTTGCTTGGTATTCCGCTAGATATGATGACCATAACCATAGCAGCAATTACTATAGGTATAGCAGTAGATAATAGCATTCATTACATTTATAGATTTAAAGAAGAGTATAAAAAAATAAATGATTACAACAAAACTCTAGACAGATGTCATAGCACTGTAGGTATTGCAATTTTAAATACCTCAATAACTATTGTTTTTGGTTTTTCTATTTTAGTATTATCTAATTTTATACCTACTATCTACTTTGGAGTATTTACTGGTATAGCAATGTTGCTAGCTATGATTTCAGTATTAACCTTGTTGCCAAAATTAATTCTCACATTTAAACCATTTGATAAAACCTCTAATGCTTGATTATGTTTGGTAATATTTTTGAAAATATATTCAATAATTTTAATTTATTTGATTTATTTTTTTTAATTATAATGACCTATAGTATCATTCAATGTTTTCTAAAGGGATTCTCTTTAAGTTTAATTTCATTTATGAAATGGATTATTTCAACTATTGTTACAATAATTTTAGTTCCAAAATTTCAACCAATTATAAGTGAATATATTGATTCTGAATTTTTAAATAATATTGGCTTAGGTGTTATCATATTTATTTTTACTCTTTTTTTAACTATTGTTATTGGAAAATCGTTAAGCAGAGCAGTTACTTGGACGGGGGTTGGACCTATAGATAAAACCTTTGGCCTATTGTTTGGTTTTTTTAAAGGGTACATTGTGTCCGTTTGTTTATTTTCAATTTTTAATTGGTTTTATCCTTATCAAAATTGGGGTATATCAGCTGAGGATGCAATTTCGTTTAATTTAATAAATAAGGGTAGTGTAATTTTAATTGAGGAATTTCCTTCTGGTGAAGAATTCATTGATACTAAAGAAAAAATTGAAAAAATTTAATTTAGATAAACCAAGAGAAGAGTGTGGAATATTTGGTATTTCTAATCATGATGATTCATCTGCATTGGTTGCTTTGGGTTTACATGCGCTGCAACATAGGGGGCAAGAAGGTTGTGGTATAGTATCTTTTGATGGAAAAAATTATCATTCAGAGAAACGCCAAGGTTTAGTTGGAGATCATTTTACAGATCCTGAAACTTTAAAAAAATTACCAGGTAAGTTCGCAATAGGTCATAACCGTTACTCTACAACAGGTGAAACATCATTAAGGAATATTCAACCGTTTTTTGCCGATTTACACATGGGTGGATTAAGTATTGCTCATAATGGTAATTTAACAAATGCTTTATTATTAAGAGAAGCATTAGTGAAAGAAGGAGCAATTTTTAGAACTACAAGTGATACAGAAACTATTGTTCAACTTATTGCAAAATCTAAAAGAGAAAAATTTATAGATAAATTGATTGATGCTCTTTTTCAAATTAAAGGAGGATATTCACTGGTTTTAATGACAAATAAAAAACTTGTCGGTGTGAGAGATCCTTTTGGCATAAGACCTTTGGTAATTGGAAAGTTAAATAACTCATATATTTTTGCATCCGAAACATGTGCGCTAGATATTGTTGGGGCCTCATATATTAGAGAGGTTGAGAATGGAGAAATTGTAGTTATTGAAGAAGGAAAACTTAAAACCATTAAACCTTTTCCAAAACAAAAACCAAGACCATGCATATTTGAATACATTTATTTTGCACGACCAGATAGTTTAATTAATAATAAATGTGCTTACGAATACAGAAAAAATCTAGGCTCTGCACTTGCTATGGAAACAGATATTAATGCAGACCTAGTTGTGCCTGTTCCCGACTCTGGTGTTCCTGCAGCTTTAGGATATGCAAATCAGTCAAAAAAAAAGTTTGAATTAGGATTAATAAGAAATCACTACGTGGGTAGAACTTTTATAGAACCAACTCAAAATATAAGAAGTTTAGGCGTTAAGCTTAAATTAAGCCCCACCAAAACAATCGTTAAAAATAAATCAATAATATTAATTGATGACTCATTAGTAAGAGGCACAACTTGCCATAAGATTGTAAAAATGCTTTATGATGCAGGCGCTAAAGAAGTCCATGTGAGAATAGCTTGTCCAGAGATTAAATATCCTGATTTCTATGGAGTTGATATGCCTACTAAAAATGAACTTTTAGCCAATGGAAAAAATAATCAAGAAATGTGTGAATATATTAAAGCAAAAAGTTTGAAATTTTTAAGTTTAGAAGGAATGTATAATGCATTAATTAACGAAAAAAGAAATCTAACCTACCCACAATTTAGTGATCACTATTTCACCGGAGACTATCCGATTAAACCACAAGATAGAAATCAAAGTCTTAAAATTAAGCAACTATCTTTATTAAGCGGAAAATCTAGCAACTAATCAATAATTGATACTTTATTTTTTTTGTTTAGAAAAACCATTGAACTATTTATAAATATTGGAAAGGAATTAATTTTTGTAGGCAACTTATATACTTGCTCGATATTTCCCATTATTGAAAATTTTATAACATAGGAATTTTCTAAAAAAATTAAGATCTTATTATTAGATATCATAAGATTTTTAAATTTTACTTTTTTCTTTTTGATATTTAAGTATTCAGCAACACTTTGGTTAATATCAGTAGAATAAATAATTTCACCTTTCTGGATATCCATAGCTATTAATAAATTATTCTTCGTAATTAAGAAAAGGTAATTATTAAGCATTATAGGTTTAATTTGTGAAGAAAAATTTTTTTTATATTTAATGGAACCATTTAATTTATTTACAATATAAGTAAATTGATTAGAAGATACTATTATGCTTTCATTTTCATTTATTATTGGATGACCTAAAAATAAATTACTTGGGTTTAAATCTAAAGATTGATTTAAATTAATGAACCAATTAATTCTCATACTTTCATTGTCGATTGAGTATAGAGATCCATAAGTATTAAGAAAAAATAAAGTCTTTTCATCTAATGATAAGTTATTTTTAAATTGATTTTTTACAATAGTTTCTTCTGTAGGAATTAATTTTAAATTATTCCCATTATTTTTATCAAAAAAAAATAAGCTATTATTTAAATTTGACGCAATAAGTTTATTTTTAAATAATTTAAGATTTGACCTAAATGGAACTTTATAATTTTTAGCCCATAAAATTTTATTATTTCTATAATCCAGAGCATATAAATATCCCAAATTATCAGAAACATATATTGTGTTATTTTCGACTATAAAATTTAAAAGTTTATTTATTTTTTTATGTTTTTTTTTGTAAAAATTAAATTTTGTAATTATTTTTTTTTGATTAATAGAAAATACGATAATATTTCCGATAAAATCGCTTAATATTACATTACCATCTTCAAACATTATAAAGTTGCTTGTTGAGTGCCTACTTAATTTTTTACTTTTAAAAAGAATTCTATTTAAATCGTTATATTTAAAATTTTGAAGATTATTATTTTTTTTAAAGAAAATATCATTCCAATCAAAATTGTCGACTACACTTGTTAATTTGAATTTAAAATTTCTATCTACAGGTATAATTTTATCAAATAGTTTATTTGAAGATGATAATGTCTCTAGTTCTTTTAGGTAATCTTTATCTACGTCAGGAATCGCTTTTTCATTTTTCCATATGCCTGATTTCTTGTCAAAAGAACAATTTTGGAATAATACTAAAATTATTAAACAATAGAATAATTTCATTTTAAATTTTATTTGACTAAAATTTCTTCCGCTAAGAATTTAAATTTAGAATTTTCTTCTATTAAATTATTTAGCAGTTCATTTCCATTTTTAGTATTCGAATTTTTAATAAAGTACAAAGCTTTTTTTATGTTAATTAAGTCCTGTTGCTCTTTTGGTATTTTTAATTGTTCTATTGCTCTAAAATATTCTAAAATCTTATTTTTATCGTTTACTAAATTATTTTCTAAAATAGTATTTAGAGCTAAAACTGAATAAAATTTATTTTTACTTAATAAAATTTCTTCGTACAAAATTTTCGATTTTTCCTTGTCAATTTCTGCTAAATACAATCCTGCCTTTATATATTTTTCAGCAACTAAATTATTTTCTTTTTCAGAATTGATTTTGAAAAAACTTATTGAAAGCAAAATTATTGCTAAAATACCAATAATTGAATAAATTATTGTTTTGTTATCATTAAATATTGATATCAATTTATCTTTGATTTCTACTTTATTTAAATTTTGATCCATCTAAAAAATTTTTTTTTGCAGGAAAATTTGTTAATTTAACCTCTCTAGTATATTTTTTTACAGCTTTTTCAATTACTCTATTTAGGTTTACATATTTTTTAACAAATTTAGGGTAAAATCCACTCAATCCTAACATATCATCTGTTACCAATATTTGCCCATCGCAGTGCGAAGATGAGCCTATTCCAATAGTTGGTATTTTTATTTTTGTTGTAATTAATTTTGCTGCAGAGGGTGATAAACACTCTAAAACTATTGAAAAGGCTCCTGCTTTTTCAATTAATTGGGCCTCCCTAAGTAATCTTAAGGCCTTTTTTCTAGTTTGACCTTCTATCTGAAATTTTTTTTTAAATTGAGGTGTAAACCCTATATGACCCATTACTGGAATTTTTTTTTTAACAAGTCCTTTAATTATATGAAAATTATTCTTATTGCTTTCTAGTTTGACAGCGTCACATTTTGTTTTATGCATTAATAGTCTCGCGTTTTTTTCTGCTTTTTTTGGATTATTATAAGAGTCTTTTGGCATATCAACTACTAATAAAGATTTTTTAATGCCCTTTTTAACACTTAGTGTATGTTGGATAATATTTTGTAAATTAATTTTTCCAGTATTTTTAAAACCATATAAAACATTTGCCATCGAGTCTCCTACTAACACTATATCGCAAAAATTATCTAAAATTTTAGCTATATTTTTTGAGTAAGCTGTAAGGCTAACTATCTTTGATTTATTCTTTTTTGCCAAAATTCTAGTAATTTTTTTATTCATTATTCTAATTCAATTGTACTTGGTGGTTTAGAAGTTATATCATATACAACTCGATTTATTCCTTTAACTTTATTTATAATTTTATTAGATATTTTATCTAAGAATACTTTTGAAAAATTGAAATAATCAGCACTCATACCGTCTTCAGATGTAACAGCTCTTAATAAACATATATTTTCATAAGTTCTTGAGTCACCCATCACTCCTACTGTTTTAATAGGTAGAAGTGCTGCATATGCTTGCCAGATTTTATCATAAAGATTATTTTCA
>Ga0233444_10004202_pt1 | contig 13859 bp, 11 predicted proteins | sample SI_124_October20_6_FD_182792 | JGI IMG/M metagenome (GOLD analysis project Ga0233444, IMG submission 182792) | Seawater microbial communities from Saanich Inlet, British Columbia, Canada - SI_124_October2016_10_MG | ecosystem: Environmental > Aquatic > Marine > Inlet | place: Canada: British...
ATACAATGGTATAAAATACTTATGTCTTTGTTTAAAAAAAAAAACGTAGCAATTATTGGTGCCACTGGGTACACAGGGTTGGATCTTACTTTTATACTTTCTAAACACCCAAAAATTAATATTGTTAATCTTTGTGCTACAAAAAATTTAGGAAAAAAAATCTCTTTTTTTGATAAAAGAATTAAGAAAAATTTGCCAAAAATTTCATCGATTAGTAATGTTAATTGGGAAAAAATAGATTTAACATTCTTATCTCTCCCAAATGGCGAAGCACAAAAAATAATCAATAAAACTTACTATAAATTTAAAAAATTAAAATATATAGATCTATCTGCTGATTTTAGAATTTCAGATCAAAAAATATATTCAAAAATTTACAAAATTAAACATAAAGCTCCTAAATTAATAAAAAGTTCTATTTATTCAATAAGCGAGTTTAGTAATAAAGGAATTAATAAATTTAGAATAATTTCAAACCCCGGATGTTACCCAACATCTATTTTGATACCGTTAGTGCCTATATTAAAAAAAAATTTAATTAATATGAAGAATATTACGATTGACTCAAAATCAGGATTTTCTGGAGCTGGAAAAAATTTAGAAAGAAAATTTAAGCATAAAAATTTATATAGTTCTATATTTGCTTATAGTACTAGAAATCATAGACATATTTGTGAAATTGATCAAGAATTATTTAAAAATAAAAAAAAAAAAATTAAATATACATTTAATCCGCATTTACTACCGACATACAGAGGTATTTTATCATCCATATATATTGAACCCAAAAAAAAAATTACAGCGAACAATATAAGAATTTTACTTAAGAGATTTTACAAAAAAAGTAAATTTATTAAAATTTTAGCTTTAAATTCAGAATTAGGATCAGGTAATGTTTTAAATACAAATAACTGTGAAATATCAATTTGTGAGACTAGAAATAAGGACAAATTAGTAATTTTTTCTGCTTTAGATAATTTAGTTAAAGGTGCTGCAGGGCAAGCTGTCCAGAATATGAATTTGCTTTTTAAGTTTCCAGAGTCCTTAGGTCTTAAATGAAATTTTTTTTATTTATTATTTTCTTTTTTATTTTTCAAAATTGCTCAAAACCTAAAACTGTTTTAATTTGTGGTGATCATGCTTGTGTTAATAAAGCAGAAGCAGAGCTATATTTGGAAGAAAATCTTTCCATTGAAGTTAAGATTATTGATAATAAGAAAAAAAAAACAATTGATTTAGTTGAATTAAATTTAAAGGATAATTCTAACAAAGATAGAAAAATTGAAGTTACTAAGAAACTTAAAACAAATAAAAATGTAAGGGTTTTAAACAACAATGAAATAGAAGTAATTAAAAAGAATACTAAACTAAAAATTAAAAAAAAGAAAATTGTAAAAAAAAATATTAATATAAAAAAAGAAAAAATCAAAAATATTGATAAGAGAAAAAAGGAAATACAAAATCAAAATAACCAACTTATTAAGAAAAAAAATGTTAATAAGCCCAATAAAAAAGTTACTGATATTTGTACAATAATTGAAAAATGTAGTATTGATGAAATATCTAAATACTTATTAAAAAAAGGAAACAAAGATAAATTTCCTGATATAACAACAAGAAACTAGAGCTCTTATGAAAAAGTTAAATATAGCAATTGTGGGTTTAGGCAATATTGGTTCTTATCTGTATAAATATTTAAATAAACACAAAAAAATACTTACCGAAAAAAATAATTGTACTCCTGTAATTTCTTTTGTTTCTGCAAAAAATAAAAAAAGAAAAAGAAATATTTCTATTAAAAAAAATCAATGGCTCAATAATTATCTTGATGCTACAAAAAAAAAAGATATTGACTTAGTTGTCGAGTTAATTGGTGGAGCGGAAGGTCCTGCCAAAAAGTTAGTATTTAATGCCTTAAAAAATAAAAAACATGTTGTTACTGCAAATAAAGCATTAATAGCTAAATATGGAGATGTACTAGCAAAAATTGCTGAAAAAAATAAAGTTAATTTAGAATTTGAAGCCGCTGTTTGTGGTGGTGTTCCAATTATTAGATCTTTGAAAGAAGGATTGATAGCTAACAAAATTTCTAAAATACACGGCATCTTCAATGGGACATCTAATTATATTTTATCTGCTATGGATAAACAAAATAAAGATTTTGTTACAATTTTGAATAATGCCAAAAAATTAGGATATGCGGAGTCTGATCCATCTGCTGATATAAGTGGTGACGACGTAGCGGCTAAACTTAAAATACTTGCATCGCTATGTTTTAATTCTTTTTTAAATAACAATATATATGTCGAGGGTATTAAAGAAATTGATAAAAACGATATAAGTTATGCAAATAAACTTGGCTATAAGATTAAATTATTAGGATATGCTGAGCTAATAAACAATATAATATACCAAAGAGTTCATCCTACATTAATTAAAAAAAGCTCATATGTTGCAAGTATAGATGGTGTTTTAAATGCCGTTATTGTTGATGGCTCACCTGTTGGAAGAAGTACAATTCAAGGAGAAGGCGCTGGTCCTTCAGCAACAACTTCGGCATTAGTTTCAGATATATCTTCAATTTTAAGAGGTAATATTAAATTTCCTTTTTCTTTATCGGTAAAAGAGAGGAAAACGCTAAAGTTTAACAGTATTATAAATCGATTATTTTCAGCATATTTACGTTTTGAGGTTATTGATATGCAGGGAGTATTATCTAATATAACAAATATTTTTTCAAAAAACAAAGTTTCAATAAAAAGATTGGTACAGGATCCAAACAAAGGAAAGAAGTTATCTACAATTACAATCATAACTCACAAATCAAGGGATGAAAATTTAAGAAAAATTATACGAGAAATAAGTAAAAAAAACTATATAAGAAAGAAACCTAAATTAATTCGTATAGATGATAATTAATGGCAATTGAGTCAAAATATTTAAATTTGTTCGTAAAAGCTACAGAAAAAGGCGCAATAGGTGCATCAAAATTTGTAGGCAAACATGATAAAATAGCTGCAGATAAAGGTGCTGTTGATCCAATGAGAAGAGAGCTAAATAAAATAAATATGGAAGGCACTGTTGTAATTGGAGAAGGTGAAATGGACGAAGCGCCGATGCTTTACATTGGGGAAAAACTGGGTACGTTAAAAGGTCCAAAATTTGATATTGCGGTAGATCCTTTGGAAGGAACTAAATTTACAGCTAATAATCAGCCTAATGCATTTTCAGTATTAGCGATAGCTAACAAGGGTAATTTACTGTCTGCACCAGACACTTATATGGAAAAAATAGCTATAGGAGCAAATTTACCAAATAATTTATTAGATCTCGACAATGGGGTGGAAAAAAATATTAAATTATTAGCTGATGCTAAAAGTAAAAAAATTTCTGAAATAAATGCATGTGTTCTTAAAAGACAAAGACATGATCATATTATTAAAGAATTAACAAAAATGGGTGTTAATATAAATTATATTACCGATGGAGATATAGCAGGAGCTTTAACTGTAATTGGTAAAAATCCGAAAAATGATATCTATTATAGCACGGGTGGAGGTCCTGAAGGCGTTATAGTAGCTGCTGCACTTTCCTGCTATGGAGGGCAAATACAAGGTCGTTTGATTTTAGATGATGATGAAAAAATAAGAGCCAAGAAACTTGGAATTAAAGATTTTGGAAAAAAATACAATATAGATGAAATGGTTAAAGGAGATGTAATTTTTTGCGCTACTGGAGTGACAAATGGTGATTTAGCAAAAGGTGTTGAAGACTTAGGTAATGAATATAGAGTAACTACATTCGCTCTTCATAAAAGTCAAAAAATTATAAAAACTATATCTAATATTTACAATAAATGAATACACTTTCTTTAAGTGGTAAAAATTGGGTTCTTAAAAAATATAGACAAGATGATATTTCTTTTTTAAAAGATAATTTTTCTTTAGATGAAATTACTTCTAAGCTACTTTCAATCAGAAAAATTAAAAAAGAAGATGTTGTTTCTTTTCTAAATCCTTCAATTAAAAATTTTTTACCAAATCCTAATACGTTAATTGACATGGAAAAAGCAACCTTACGTACTATAAGTTCGATTATTAAAAAAGATAAAATTGGTATTTTTGGTGATTATGATGTTGATGGAGCTACATCAACAGCTTTATTGGGTAAGTATTTTACTGAACTAAATTTACCATATGAAATATATATACCTGATCGCAAAAAAGAAGGATATGGACCTTCAATAAAAAGTTTTGAAGAGTTGATTGGTAAAGGAGTAAAAATAATTTTTACAGTTGATTGTGGAACTTTATCTTTTGATGCAATTAATTATGCAAAAAATAATAATATTGATGTAATAGTTCTTGACCATCATCAGTCAGAAATTAATTTACCAAAAGCCTTTTCAGTTATAAATCCAAATCGATTAGATGATAAATCTAATTTACAATATCTATGTGCAGCGGGAGTCACATTCATGTTTCTAGTATCTTTAAATAGAAAACTTAGATCAAATAATTGGTTTGCTAATAACAACATAACTGAACCTTATTTAATAGATTATTTAGATTTAGTATCCCTTGGAACAGTTTGTGACGTTGTACCTTTAATTGGATTAAATAGAGCTATAGTTAAACAAGGTTTAAAGATATTAAAAACAAAAAAAAACTTAGGATTAAAAACTTTATTAGATATATGTAAAATTGAAAACAACCCCTCAATTTATCACTTAGGTTTCATGCTTGGCCCTAGAATTAATGCAGGTGGAAGAGTAGGTAAATGTTCTCATGGTGCTAATCTATTATTAGACAATGATCCGAAGAATGCATTTAAGCTAGCTTCTGAATTAGATCAATTTAATAAAGAGAGACAAATGTTAGAAAAAGATCTATTAAAAAAAATTTTAGATGAAACTAAAAATCACACAAATGATCCTGTTTTAGTCTTAAGTGGCAACCATTGGCATGAAGGTGTTATAGGAATAGTAGCTGCAAGACTTAAAGATAAATTTAATAAACCAGTTATAATTATCTCTCTCGAAGGTCAAATGGGTAAAGCTTCTGCAAGATCAATAGTTGGATTTGACATTGGTTCGGTAATTATTGCTGCAACTCAAGATAAAATTTTATTGAAGGGAGGTGGTCACAAAATGGCTGGAGGTTTTTTAATTGATATTAAGAATATAGAAAAATTCAAAGAATTCGTTTTTAATAAATTTAGAAAAATTAATGAAGATTTGACTAGTATTAAACCTTTATATTTAGATAGCGTTTTATCTCCTACAGCAATTAATTTAGACTTCTATAATAAAGTAAATACATTGGCGCCATTTGGCTCAGGAAATCCAGAACCTAAGTTTATAATTGAAAATTTAAAAACATTGAATGGAAAAATTGTAGGGGAAAAACACATAAAATCCCTTTTAATTGGTGAAGATGGATCTTCTATTAAAACAATAGCCTTTAATGCTGTCGAGAATGATCTCAGTGCTTATTTACTTAAAAAAAACAACAAAACATTTAATATTGCAGGAAAATTGTCGCTTAATGAGTGGAAGGGGCAATCAAATGTAGAGTTTATTATTGATGATATATCTGTTAATAAAACACACAAAAATACGGTCCCATCGTCTATCGGTTAGGACAGTTGGTTTTCATCCAACAAAGAGGGGTTCGATTCCCCTTGGGACCGCCAATATTATAAACTATGTATAAAAAATTTGGTCAATTTATAGATGGAAAATGGCAACAGTCGTCAGGAGGAGAAACGTATGATGTTATTAATCCAGCAACTGAAGAAATAATTGGCAAAGCCTCAAAAGCAAATAGTGAAGATGTGCAAAAAGCTTTAAAATCAGCAGAAAAAGGTTTGAAAATTTGGAGAAACACTTCTCCTTGGGAAAGATCTAGGATTATAAGAAAAATATCTGAATTAATTAGGCAAAGAACAAACATTTTATCTGAATGGTTAACATTAGAAGTTGGAAAACCTTTAACAGAAGGACCAGGAGAAATAGGAGGTGCAGCAGATATTTTTGAATGGAACTCAGAAGAAACTAAAAGAATTTTTGGAGAAATTAATCAAAGTCGTTTTCCTAACACAAAAATTCATGTGATATATCAACCAGTTGGTGTTGTAGCTGCTTTAATACCTTGGAATTTTCCTGTTATTTTAGCTTCAAGAAAGATTTCAACTGCTTTAGCTGCAGGTTGTTCGGTAATAGTTAAACCTGATGTGATAACACCCGGTAGTGTGATGGAAGTAGTGGATATATGTAGAGAAGCTGGCGTACCACCAGGTGTAATAAATCTACTATCTGGTGATCCAGCTGGAATTTCTGAAGAATTAATTAAGTCAGATATAGTTAAAAAAATATCTATTACAGGCTCAACTAGAGTTGGAAAATTAATATTAAAACAAGCAGCAGATAAAGTTCAAAGAGTTACAATGGAACTTAGTGGACATTCTCCTTTTATTGTTTTTGATGATGTAGATTTAAATAAAGTTACCGATATGGCAATAACTGCCAAATTTAGAAACAATGGACAAGTTTGTATATCACCTAATAGGTTTTATATTCATGAAAGTAAGAAAGATGAATTTGCTAATTTGATGGTAGAAAAAACCAAAAAATTAAAAATTGGTAATGGATTGGATAAAAGTACTTTACTTGGTCCACTATGTACAAAACAAAGATTAGAAGGAGTTGAAAAACTAGTTGAAACTACAAAAAAAGAAGGTGGAAAAATTTTATTAGGGGGAAAGCGAGATGCTAACTTTAATAAAGGTTATTATTTTGAACCTACAATTTTTGATAACATTAAAGACGATTTTACTATTATGAGGGAGGAACCATTTGGTCCTATTGTTCCAATACTATCATTTAAAAATTTTGATGAAGTAATGGATAGATCCAATAATAACGATTTAGGTTTATGTAGTTATATCTTTACTACAAATTTAAAAAAAGCAAATAAGGCATCTGATATTTTAGAAACTGGTTGTGTAGCAGTTAATACACCAGTTGTAGCTGTTGCTGAAGCTCCATTTGGCGGAATTAAACAAACTGGCTACGGCAGAGAAGGTGGGTCAATGGCAATAAAGGATTATTTAAATATTAAATACACACATTTTGGCATCACCTACGAATGAGGAAAGATAAATTAACTGGTTCAAAAGGTCATTAATATCAATGTTTTATTACGTTTACATGCTCAAGTTAAAGAGCATAAAAAAAGTTACCTATGTAGGTTATACAAATAATATAAAAAAAAGAATCAATCTTCATAATTCTGGGAAAGGCGCTAAATTTACAAGAGGTAGAACTTGGAAGCTTATATATAAAGAAAAATATAAATCAAAAAAAGAAGCAATTTCCAGGGAATATTATATAAAGAAGAACAGAACATTAAGAAATAAAATAAAAAAAAAATACTTGTGAAAATTGCAATTCTATTACCCTATAAAGAAAATTTTTCATCTGAGTACCCTGGTGCCGTATCGCTATTTGTAAATGACACTAGTCAGATAAGCAGGTATAAAAAAAATATAATTGTTTTTGGGAACACAAAATATAAAAATAAGTTTAAAATTAAATATATAAATATTAACTTATCGTCAAATCCATTAGCTAGTCAAACAAAAGCTTATGTAAATAGATTTATTAATTTACAAAAAAAATTCAATTTTTCTATAATTGAAGTGCACAATCGGCCAAGTTACATAAATCAATTAAATAAAAAATTATCAAATACTGTATTATCATTATATTTTCATAACGATCCATTATCTATGGATGGATCAAAAACAGTTGAGGATAGAAAAAAATTACTTAAAAATTGTTATAAAATAATTTTTAATAGTAATTGGTCCAAAAAGCGTTTCTTAGAAGGCTTAGAAAATAAATTTGTAAATAGTCACAAATTAGTTGTTTTTTTTCAATCCGCTGAAAAAAATTCGTCAATAATAATTAAAAATAAAAAAAATTGGATAACTTTTGTTGGAAAATTAAATAGAGCAAAAGGCTTTGATATTTTTTCTCAAACAATTAAAAATATCCTAGATAAATATCCTAACTGGAAAGCAAAAATAATTGGTGACGAAAAAAGAGAGAAGATTATTTTAAATCATAAAAATGCAGATTTAATGGGCTTTTTAAATCACAAAGATGTTTTAAATATATTTAAAAAAACTAGCATAGCTGTTGCTTGTTCAAGATGGGAAGAGCCATTTGGAAGAACGAGTTTAGAAGCGTCAGCAAATGGTTGCGCTGTAATAATTACAAATAAAGGTGGATTACCTGAAACTATCACAAATGGTAGAATTTTAAAAAAATTAGATCAATCAAATTTAAAAAAAAATATTGAATTTTTAATTGAAAATAAAACTCAAAGGCAAGTGTTACAAAAAAAATCAATAGAAAACTTTTATCTTACCCATAAATATGTAACAAAAATGATTGATGATTATAGAGATGAAAAATTACAATTAAAAAAAGTTTTCTTTACCAAAAAAAATTTAAAGAGTTTAAGAATTCTACACGTCACTAATTTTAATGAAAGACTAGATGGGAGACTTTTTTTTAATACAGGTAGGAGAATTAATAACGGGTTTATAAGACAAGGTCATAGTGTTCTTGGATTTAGTGATAGAGATATTCAAAAATATTATAAATCTTTTAATGATCTTAAAGGAGCTAAAACTCTAAATGATAAATTAAAAAAAACATGCTACAATTATAAGCCTGATTTAATAGTACTTGGTCACGCTGATCTAATTACTTCTGAGCAAATAGCTGAATTAAGAGAGGATTATCCCAATACTCGTTTTGGTCAATGGTTTTTAGACCCACTAAATGTAAATGGGCCAGATTACAATAGAAATAAATCTAGAATATTAGATAAAATAGACAAAGTCGATGCAACTTTTTTAACAACTAGTCCTAGTGTATTAAAATTTTTAAATAATAAAAATTCTTATTATATACCTAACCCATCAGATAGCGCATTTGAGACGCTAAATAATTTCAATCAATCATGTAATGTAGATGTATTTTTTGCTCTAAGTCATGGGGTTCATAGAGGAGTGTTAAAATCAGGTAAAATAGATGATAGGATTATTTTTTTAAAAGAATTAGTTAACAAAACTCCAAACGTAAAATTTGATATTTACGGAATTGACAAGGTGCAACCAATTTGGGCAGATCATTATTTTAAAACAATTGAAAATGCAAAAACGGGTCTTAATCTTAGTAGAGGTGAAGCTATAAAATACTATAGTAGTGATAGAATAACACAAATAGTTGGTAATGGTTTAGCATGTTTAATAGATGAAAAAACTAAATATCAAAATTTTTTTAACAATAATGAAATGATATTTTATAAAAGTATAAATGATTTATCAGAAAAAATATTAAAAGTTTCCGCTGACGAAAAATATAGAAAAAAAGTAGCTAGGAATGGGAAAATAAAGTATATGAAATATTTTAATTCTGACCTTGTTTCTAAATATATAATAGATAAAACGTTAGGATTAAAAAGTAATAAAAAATATTTATGGGAAAATTAAGAAAAAAAAAAGCACTTATTTTTGGTATAACGGGTCAAGATGGTTCTTATTTAGCAGAATTGTTGCTAAGTAAAAATTATATCATACATGGTGTAAAAAGAAGATCGTCTAGCGCAAACACAGAACGTATTGATCATCTTTTCGATAGTTTAAATTTTACAAATAAGAATTTTTTTATACATTACGGCGATATTTCAGATGGTACGAGTACTTTGAATATTATTAATAAGATTAAACCTGATGAAATATACAACTTAGCAGCACAAAGTCATGTAAGAGTTTCTTTTGATATACCTGAATATACTGCAGATATAACAGCTTTAGGTGCCTTAAGAATTCTTGAGGCAATAAAAATTTTAAATCTAAAAAAAACTAAATATTATCAAGCTTCGAGTTCTGAGATGTTTGGTTTAGTAAAAAAAAAAAGATCCTTAAATGAAAAAACACCTTTTCATCCGAGATCTATTTATGGAGTATCTAAAGTTTTTGCTTACCATGCAGCTGTACATTATAGAGAAGCGTATGGAATTTTTGCATCAAATGGTATTTTATTCAATCATGAGTCCCCTAGAAGAGGACCAACTTTTGTAACCAAAAAAATTGTACAGGGTTTAGTTAGAATTAAAAAAGGATTACAAAAAAAATTAACTCTAGGAAATATTTATGCCGTTAGAGATTGGGGTCATGCTAAAGATTATGCTATATCTATGTGGAAAATTTTACAACATAAAAGACCTGACGACTGGGTAATAGCTACAAATAAAGATCAAACTGTTAAAAAATTTATTGATCTAGTTGCAAAAAAATTAAAAATAAATTTAAAATGGAGAGGTAAAGGCCTTAAAGAAGTAGGTGTTGATAAAAAAACTAGCAAGATAATTATCGATCTTAACCAAAAACATTTACGACCCTCTGAAGTTGATTTTTTGAAAGGCGATTATTCAAAGGCAAGAAATATTCTAAAGTGGAAACCAGTTATCTCTACAGAAGAATTAATTGATGATATGATCAAAAACGAACTTTAAAATATCAAATAATGTCTAATTTTTTTTATCCTCTAGTAGAAAATCCTTATAGAAAAAAAGATATAGATAATGCTATTCAAGTTTTAAAAAGTAACAAAATAACAGCTGGACCGAGAGTAATTGAATTTGAAAATAAATTTAAAAAAAAAATTAAAGCAAATAATAGTTTACTAGTAAACTCTGGTTCCTCAGCTAATTTACTTGCTTTACAATGCTTAATAAACCCATACAGAAAAAAAAGATTGAAACGGGGAGATGAAGTTGTATTGCCAGCCTTATGTTGGTCTACGTCTCTATGGCCAATAGTTCAGTCCGGATTAAAACCTATATTTGTTGATGTAGATAAAAATACATTAAATTTTAATTTAGAAGATTTAAAAAGAAAAATTTCATCGAAAACAAAAGCTATTATGGTTGTACACGTTTTAGGTAACTGTACAAATATGGATGAACTTATAAAAATAAAAAAAAAAAATAATTTAATCTTAATAGAAGACACATGTGAGTCACTAGGCACCAAATATAGGAATAAATATTTGGGAACATTTGGTGAATTTTCGTCTTTTTCTTTCTATACATCACATCAAATTTCATCAGGTGAGGGAGGAATGATATGTTGTAAAAACGCTGAGGATTATGAAATAATTAAAGCATTAAGATCGCATGGATGGTCTAGAGGCTTAAAAAATGAAAAAAAAATAGCTCGTAAACATAAGAATTTAGATAGTAGATTTATTTTTTATAATTCTGGATTTAACTTAAGATCGACTGATATAGCAGCCAGTATAGGTTTAACACAATTTCAAGACTTAGATAAATTTATTAAGATTAGAAATAATAATAGAAAGAAAATTATAAACGCTATAAACAAAAATATTAAAATTAAATCTAATATAAATGTAATTATTGGAAATGAAAATGTAAAACCATCCTGGTTTGGTATTCCAATTTTATTAAAAAGCACAATAAATAGGAAAAAATTTATTAAAAAAATTGAAAAAAAGGGTGTTGAAACAAGACCTATAATAAGTGGTAATTTTTTAAACCAGCCATCTGTAAATAAATATAAGTTAAATAAGAAAAATAGAATGAGAAATGCTGAATATGTAAATAAAAATGGTTTTTTTATTGGCCTATCTTCTACTAATTTACCAAGTAATAAAATTAAAAAATTAATTAGAGCTTTTGAAACAAGTTTATAAAAAAAATATAATAATTACTGGTGGAACTGGGTTACTAGGTTCTTTTTTTTATAAAAAATATAGAAAAAAATACAATATTATTAAATATCCATTTCGAATTGAAAATCACATAAAATTTAAAAATTGGATAAAAGGGAAAAAAATTGATTATTTCATTCATTTTGCAGCTGTTACCACTAATATTAAAGAAACAAAACAAAAAATTAATTTAATTAATACAATTTCATCTAAGAGAATATTAAACTCTTTAAATTCTTTAAAAATAAAAACGTTTAAATATTTTTTATTTATATCTACGTCACATGTATATGGACCATCAAATATAAAGATTAAAGAAAATAAAAAAAGATTACCAGTAAATGAATACGGCAAGTCAAAAAAAAATGTGGAAGACTATATAATTAAAAATAGGAATAGATTTTCTTTTAAGATAGGAATTGCTCGTATTTTTAATTTTACTGGGCCAAAACAAAGAAAAGGTTATTTTGTTCCAGACATAGTTCAAAAAATTAAAAAAGACAAATTATTGCTAGACCTGAACAAATACAGAGATTTTATTCATATTGAAGATATCATGTTATCTATAAACTTGCTTCTCAAAAAACAATTTACATTTCCAATAAATATTTGCAGTGGCTATAAAATAAATTTAATCAATTTGTGTAAGATTATAAATACTAAATTAACTAATAAAAAAATATTTTTTAATTATAAAAAAGGTTCTAATTCTTTTGGATGTAATAATCTTTTGAATTCTTTAGGAATTAAAAAATTTAAAAATATAAATGAAATTCTTAAATCATATTTATAATGAAAAAGTTTATTTTTTTTAGGAATGATAGATTAGGAGATTTTTTAATAATTACTAATTTAATTAGTGCTGTTAAAAAAAAATATCCTACAGCAAATATTACAGTTGTTTCATCTAAATTTAACCATCATTTTATTAATAAATATAAGATAATCGATAGAGTTATACTCTATGATAAAAATTTTAATATTTTTAAAAAAATTAAAATTTTTAAAAAAATTATAAATAGAAACTATGATGCTTCTTTTGTTTTAGATGGGAAATCATTTTCATTTTTGTGTAATTTATTTATATCATCTAAAAAAAGATTTGCATTATTTTACAAATATAAATTTTTTGGTATTTCATTTTTAAAACCTAATTTTCTGCATACCTTTTTTTACGATCATTTTGATACTATCACTAGTAAAAAATATTTAACGCGAATAGAACACTTGCCTTCTAAATTTATTAATCTTGGTAATCGTTTAGATCTTAAGATTAAACAAAAAGATAAGTATTTTTTTTCACCACCTACTAATGATTATAAAATTAAGAATAAAATTAAAAAGATTATTAAAGGTAATTATGTTCTAATCCACCTTGATGAGAAATGGTTAGATATTAAGGATATTAACGATAATTTATATGATAATTTAATTACATTTCAAAAAAAAATTAATAAAAAGGTACTTTTAACATCATTTAATAACAGTTTTGATTATTTTAAAAATTTAAAAAATATATTAAAAAAAAACAAAAATAAAAATATAATTTTATTTGAAAATAGTCCTTTAGATGTTATGGAGAGAATGATTTATTATTCATTATTTGCAATTAGTTGTCACTCTGGTTTTTTAGTTCAGATTTCCGGCGCAAATAATAGTAAAATAATTGATATAATAAATAAAAAAGATTTTATCTGGTACAGTTGTTGGGTGCCTAAAAATGCTTTCCACAGATTTGTTTTTAAATCTAATAATAGAATAAGTTTTGAATTAAAAAAAATTTTATTTGATGTTTATCAAATAATTAAAAATCAAAAGGTTACAAAGTGATGATTAGAAAAATTTTAATTTTTTTATTTTCTTTTAAAATATTTAAAAGAATAATCCCTTCTTTAATAAGGAAACTATTTTTTTCTTCGACTGGAAATATTATATTTTTAAATGACTTTAAGATTAATCTTTTTTTAACATCTTCAATTGATCGGGAAATATATCTTAAAAACGAGTATGAAAAAGATCAATTAAATTTTGTTAAAAAAAAAATACT
>Ga0233444_10004203_pt1 | contig 13856 bp, 14 predicted proteins | sample SI_124_October20_6_FD_182792 | JGI IMG/M metagenome (GOLD analysis project Ga0233444, IMG submission 182792) | Seawater microbial communities from Saanich Inlet, British Columbia, Canada - SI_124_October2016_10_MG | ecosystem: Environmental > Aquatic > Marine > Inlet | place: Canada: British...
GTGCTCGTGCAGTGCCACACCGACATCATGGACATCTTCAGGGCATGGTCTCCAAAGCTGGTGGGGACCAGCATAGGCTGCGGTGACTTCGAAGGTACCATCACCTCCCTGGAGCCTCACGGCTGCATAGTGTCCGATAATCGTGGCCACCAAATGACCTTTGTCTTGACAGAAGCTCGCACGAGCCAGCTGCTGCACAGCGTGTTGCGCGGGCAAGACGTGCACCCGCCTCCAGCATATCCTCTGGAGCAGGTGCTCACTTCTCCCAAGAGCACTCTGCTGAGATGCCACTGCGACATCATGGACATCTTCCACGCATGGTCTCCCAAGCTGGTGGGGATGAGCGTTGGGAACGACAAGGGGGGAGGAGGCACCATAGTGGCGGTGGAGCCGCAAGGGTGCGTGGTCCAAGACGAGAAAGGGGTCCAAAAGACGGTTACCCTCTCCGAAACGCGCATGCGGCAGCTACTCGGCAAAGCCAAGTCTCCCTAGGCGGACGCCTAACGCCAAGTCAGTGTCCTACGGTTCCACACGCGAACACAGTGAGCATACCAGGTCGACGGGCTCATGAAGGTGGTCGCGAGGGCGGCGATCGTGTCGCTGTGGCTTCCTTTTTTGAGCCACGTGGGGAGGCAGGCCGCGGCGTGCGCCTCGTGCCCTCCGTTCCAGCCGTATGTGCTCAGCGCCTTCCTGGCGGCGTACGCCTCGAGCATGCTGGTCCACTCGACCTATGTGGACCGGCTCAGCAAGATGGGGGCTCGTGCGGCGGTCTTGTTGCACCTCCTCACGTTCGCAGCCGCGGTACGCGTGCACCAAGTGAGACCGGAGTACGATATCGTTGCCTGGTGCGCGCACGCCACGGCCACTTCCCTTCTGTGGCCGATCGCGTTCAAGCTGATCAACGTTAAGCGCAGGTCTAGGAAGCTCCTTGTTCTGTGGAGTCTCCAAGGCACTGCGGGCGACATGGTAGGGTGTCTCCTCCACCCTCTTTTTGACGAGCCAGGGCAGACGCCATCCACCCTCCTAGCCTTGTGCCTGGGGAGCCTTGTGGTCATGGGGGCGGTCTACCCCAACGAGCTCCCTCCTCCTCGTCCGTATCCTCCGGCCATCCCCATCCCTATGTTGCCGCCGAGGTCTGTTTGGTCGTCGACGGCGCGGTACCCTGCTCTGTTAGTCCTCCTGGCGTCCGTTAGCGTGAAGAGCATGACCTACTCCGCCTCAAACTTCATGCCAGTGCTCCACCTGCACTATTCTCTCTACTCGGCCGGGTGCATTGGGGGCACGCTTCTTTCGGGTGTTCTTGCGGACGCGTCTTCCGGGGTGGGATTCCTTGTTGCCACCTCGCTTTGCTTGCTCGCCCATGCGGCGAGCGGATGGGCACTCGACCTATGGCACGAGACGTGGTACTCCGTTCTCTTTGGCGTGGCATCCAGCTGCGCATCCACCATGCTCTCCATCTGCATCTGCGCGGACGTGGCGGATGCCACGTCCGCGCACGGTCGCGTCACCGCCGTGCTGGACAGCCTGGCCACGTTGGGAGCCGCGGCTGTGCAGCTCGCGGCGCGAGACCACTTCCCTACCGTGACGGTTGCCTCCGCGTCGGTGCTGGTCAGCGCCTCGGCGCTTCTGTGGGCGGAGGGGAGGAGACAAAGACTTCCATGGAGTCGTGCGCGAGGGACGGACCTCCTTCTTCCTCCTCCCAGTTTGCCGGATTCGAGTTGTTCATGTGGGTGAAGATCGGCCTCGGGAGGGCGTGTTCGTCGACAAAGGCGAGGGTCCGGTCCATGGGCGCATGCCCAACAACGCGCGGCATCTCCCGCGAGGTCGCAAAGGTGCCGTCGCAGAGTACCGTCTCGTACGCGCGGAGGGTGTCTGCCCACCCGTCCGTGAGCGCCGCTGCCGACACGCAGGGTGCATACAAGATCTTCTGTTCCACTCCCACGGCCAGGACGGAGGAGTCTTGAGTGGCATACTTGGGCCTCCTCCGCTCCACACCGTGCAGGTGGAGCCGCACGTCCCCCACCTCGAGCTCGGCACCCTCCGCGACCTCGCAGCATTCCACTGCGGTGTACCGCTCGAGCATGGACAGGAAGCTCGTGTCCTCCCTCAGGGTGGAAAGGACGCACTGGGTGGCGTGTAGGCGGAGGCTGTCCGCCTCTCGGAGCGACAGCAACCCTCCGACGTGGTCGAGCTGCGCATCCGTGAGGAGGATGTCGGTCAGCGTGGCGCGGGGGTGGACACGGAGGAGGTCGTTCCATTGGTAGCGCACGTCCGGCGAGCAGTTTATGAGGAGCCACTCGTCCGCTCTCACCCTCACCGCGATGGAGGACTGGGAGCGCGAAGCCACGCACCCGTGCCTAGCTGCGTCGTTGAGGGCATCCATTCGGTTCCACTGAGGCAGCCCTCCTCCCGCTCCAGATCCTAGCACGCGTACGATCGGGAGAGAAGAGGGGTGGGGGGACAAGGGGAGCGAGGAACAGGAGGCGTCGCTCGGAGAAGAAGTGGGGATGCGACACTCCTTGGCAAAGAAGTGGTGCCACAGCGCATCCATCATGCACCAGAGAACGTCCTGCTTGAACTTGAGGGTCGCCACCGCTCTTTGCATGCGCTCCTCGCTCTCCGTGTAGTACCCCGCAAGCAGGTGGAGCGTGGACTCGATCTCTCCGGGGAGCGTCTGCGTGCGGTTGGTGAAGTAGGTGAACGCCTCGGGGGGGAGCCACGGGTACCTCTGCGGCCAGTTGGCGATGCGCATGCGGTGGATGTCCCCCGCGAAGAGGTGCGTCATGCTCGAGCAGATCCCGTCCTGCCAAGGGGCGTCCCTGCAGAAGTTGTAGTACGCGTCGCACGCAAACTTGGTGGCGGGGAGGAGGAGGGCTCCCCCTCTGACGTCTTCGTCGTCCAGGCCCAGGCTCCTCGTGAGGAGGAGCCACTCTCCTAGCGCGTTGTCCACGTCGTGCGTGATGACGTGCTTGCACCACTCCCCTCTCACTGCCGAGTCGGGGCACCTCGCGATGATCATGGCGTCCTTGCGAGGGATGGTGTCCTGGTAGTAGTACCTGTTTGCCGCCCACGCGCGGAGCATCTCCTTGGACGCCCTCCCCGACTGGAGGAGCTTGTCGAAAGGATGGTGCACGTGGTACCGGAACGCGAATGCGGAGAGCGCCTCCCGAAAGGACTGAGTTGGATCTTGGGGCATTTTTTTTCTAGGTGGCCTTGTTCTTTTAAAGGGTTGCACACGCAAAATCTCGCATGCTCTACTTGAAACGCGGGGTCCGCCTTCAGTACGACAAGCTCCACAGGGGGGCCATCCTCCTCTTCCCGGAGGGGCTCGTGGAGCTCAACGCACCCGCGCACGAGGTCCTTCGTCGCCTGCCCAAGGCGCGCTCGGACCTGCACCGCGACCTCCGCGTCCACTACGGCACCGAGCAGCTGGACGGGCTGGACGACTTCTTGGAGCACGCGCGCGCCTCCAAGTGGGTGGTGGAGGAACCCAGGGGAGACTGAACGGGTGTGAGCTGTGGCTAGCAGGGTACAGAAGACGAGTTCGGGGCGACATTCAGCTGGGTGGTGGCGTCCAGCGCCCTGCCTCTGATGCTTCCCGAGAAGATGAGGACAGCCATGTGAAGAAGGAGAGGAGCGAGTGCGAACCCGACTATGAGTGCCCATGTAGGGGAGTAGATTGCCCACAACACCGCCAGCGAGGTAACCGCCAGGCGGGCCGAGTTGAGGACCCCCGCCGCGTACCCGGGAGTGTTGGGCCCGAACGCGAGCGATTTGGCCTGCGCATGCGCGGCGGTCACTCCCCTCGCGCAGTTGAGGAGAGCCATCCAGACGAACACCCATGCCCTCCAGGGGGCCGCGGCTGCAACGATCGCCATGCAGGCCATCAGTGCCTGACTTCCTAGCGTGCCTGCTAAGGGAGAGGTCCTCATGGCGAGGAGGGAGCCCAGTGCGCTGCCGAGAAACGTGCACCCGTACCAGTACCCAAACCCTTCCACGTCTCCAACCAAGAAAGGCGCGAAGGCGATCCAGAGGAACATGCTGGCAAAGCTGCACGCGTCGGTTGCCACCCAGAGCGCGTACTTTATGGGTTCGTAGCCCCCCTTGGCGGAGTGGGAGTGTGCCTTCTTCCTCTTCGGCCATTCCGCAACCACCAGGCACACTCCGATGAACCCGCACGCCGCTAGCGCTCCAAAACAGGCTTTCCACCCCATCCTGCTCGAGATCGCCTCGCTCGCCATGGGGACGGCCACCAGCACCAGCGCGCGTGCAAAGTGTGCGCGCGGGACCACCTTTCGAACGTCCCCGGACTCTTTCAGAAGGGAGAACCCCGCCACGGTGCACCCCGAGGCGCCCAAACTCTGCATGGCTCTGCCCGCCCAGAAAGATGCACCCGCCCAGACGATCGTCGACCCGGCTGCGTACACGCACAGCGCGTACAGAGAGACAGGCAGCACGCCCTTGCGCGAGATGAGCCATCCGTGTGCGAGATGGCCCGTAGCACCGATCGCTAGGAACATGCTCACGCTGCCTTCTACCGTGCCAAAGGAGAGCTGGGCGGTCGCCAGCGGCATGGCCGGCACGAATGCTTCCGTGGTCATGGGGGCCACGCTGATGAGGAGGACGCAGAGAGCAGCCATCACGCACGCCTCCATCTCTACTAGGAAGCTACATGGGAAACACAGCACTCGATGGGGGGGGGAAACAGTCTAATTTTTTTAAGTTTCCAGTGTTACAACACTCCACTCTCGCATGCCTCGCTCAAAAAAAGGTGGTCCACCTAAGCCACGCAGCTTCCCCCGAAACAAGTCTCCGAACAAAGCGAGATATTACGGTTCCTCCAAACGCTCTCCCACGCGATCCAAGCGTCCTATCTCTAATAAAAGATTCCGTGCGGACAACACTTTAAAAAGAGAGAGGGAGCGCACGAGCACATCATCTCAAGCTACCCGCCACGGGCCTTTTGGTCCTCCAAAACGTGCTAAGCGCTCACGCTCCAAATCGAACCTTGAAGGTAGTGCACAAGTACCTGATGTTCATCCGCTTGAGGAATTACGAAATAATGAAAGCCTACAATATCAACTAGGCAGAATGATTGATGGTTATGGGGTATCCGACATGCTTGCGGAAACGGATTCTGCCCCTGGAGGTAGTACACAAGTAACTGATGTTGATCCGCTTGAGGAATTACGAAATAATGAAAGCCTACAATATCAACTAGGCAGAATGATTGATGGTTATGGGGTATCCGACATGCTTGCGGAAACGGATTCTGCCCATCATGATCCACCGTCTCTACAACCGGTTCAGCTGCGACAATCAAATGCGTTTGATGACCGTACATTGTCCAATGAGTTGCTTGGGCAAACAGACATAGAACGTGAAGGTGATGACATGGCTAATGCAGACATGTTTAATATTCTTGATAGGTTACAACGTCCGCTTAGGTAGAGACACACAGATTGGCAAAAAAAATGTGGATGATTTGGGGTGTAGCACCTTTTTTTAGGCACGGTCCGTGAGTGCGTAGCCCGTAACCTCGAAACCGGAGCGGAGGGCGTTCGCCTTGGGGGCGGCCCACGTGGAGGCGGAGCGGGCCGTGAGCGCGTAGCCGGTGACTTCGAAGCCGGAGCGGAGCGCGTTCGCCTTGGGGGCGGCCCACGTGGAGGCGGAGCGGGCCGTGAGTGCGTAGCCGGTGATCTCAAAACCGGCGCGAAGAGTGTTTGCGAGGGGGCGTGTCCAGATCATGGATGATGTTTGATGTGTGTGTATGCTTACCTACCTACCCGATCTATTTTTTTTGGAGGGTCGGATGCGACGCGGAAGGGGGTCGACCCCAGTGGACGAGTAGTCCTCCTTCACCTGAGCCCAGTACTTTTCGTGATGCTCGGAGGTCTTGTCAGCGGGATCCATGGCGCATTCGTCTCCCGTGAGCAGGTACGCCTGGCAGCGACATCCTCCTTGGTCCTCCTCACGGCGAGGGTGCTCCTTGGCGTACGAGTCAGTCATCCAGTCCACCCCCCCTTGGTATGCCTTGAAGACGGGTCCCTCCCAGGCGTCCACTATTGAGGAGGTGCGCACGTTGGGGATGCGCCCTTGCAGGCTCGGGAGCGTGTGCGCGGAGAGGCAAGGCGTGATGTCCCCTTGCGGGTTGATGCACACATAAGTGCTCCCCCACCCCTGGTGGCAGCGCTTGGCGCGCTTGTCGAGCAGATCAGGCAGGACGTAGTAGATCCCCGACGACGACCCCTCCTGGTAGGCTCGGATGGCGTGCTGAGCTCGCTCGACCTGCTCTGGAGTGGGCATGATCGCCTTCCTGTTCGCGAACGCCCACCCATGGTATTGAGTCGACGCGAGCTCTACGTGGTCGGGGTCCATGCTCTCGCAAAAGCGACAGATCTGCTCCATGCGGTCGATGTTCAGGCGGTGGATCACCACATTGAGCGTGAGCGGAAGACCGGCCTCCTTGACGGCCCCCATCATGCGCCGCTTGTGCTCGTGGGTGTCCTTGCCGCCTATGAAGGCGTTGAGGTCGCGCTGCTCCGCCTGGAACGAGATCTGTACGCTGTCCAGCCCTGCGTCTTTGAGCTTCTCGAGCTTGGCCTCCGTCAGCCCCACCGCGCTCGTGATGAGGTTTGTGTAGTAGCCAAGGCTACTCGCCTCGCGCACGAGGGCTGGAAGGTCGGGGCGCATGAGGGGCTCGCCTCCCGTGAAGCCGAGCTGCACGGCGCCCAGCTCGCGCGCCTCGCGGAAGGCGCGCACCCAGTCGTCGGTGCGGAGCTCGTTCTTGGTCGACATCTGCACCGGGTTGGAGCAGTAGAAGCAGCTGAGCGGACAGCGGTATGTGAGCTCGGCCACCAGCCATCTCGGGACACGGCGCATGGCCCCCTGCTCCGCGTGTGGCAGGCCCGGGAGCGATTCTGACAAGGTCACCGCGCGGCCAATGCAAGCAGGGAGAGCACTCTCACCTGTCGCGAGTGTTCCGTTCGGTCGGTGCACGCCAGGAGGGCCAGGGGCCATAGCCGCGCCGCGAGCAGGGGGACGGCCGGATGGTGTGCAAGCTCCCGGGAGACCGCGCATCCCACCGCTTCCAAGGCGCGTGGCGGCCACATGCTGCGCGTGGCCGCCGCCTGGATGCCCACATACGCGGCCAGACCAGGGGGGGCGGCTCCGAGGAGCCCTCCCACAAGAAGGACGCGCGCCCATCCAAGCACGCTTAGCGCGCGAGGCAGAGGTGCAGGTTTCTCCGCGGTCGCGACTGCGATCAGGAGAGAGACCAGCGGCAGCCAGGATGGCGCCTTCCCGCCAGTGAGGCACTCGATACTCGCATGCAAGCAAACGAGCGGGACCAGATGCCACGCGAGCACCATCTGTCACTCACCTCTGTGGCAGTGGATTACCACACCCACTCGTTCGCGAACGGATCTCTCCACTCCTCTCCTACGCCAACGGTACCCAAATATGGACATTACGGGCCAGTGGGGTCATTCTGTTCAAACCGCATTCTTCTTCATCCACTCCACTGCACGCACAACATCGTTGCTGTAATGGTCAAACTTGTATGCGACACTTTGTCGAATACCATCCGTCGCGATGATTTCAAATTTACCGACTGCGAGTTTGAGAAGACAATTTTGATTGTTCACGAGTCTTTGTAAGAGTCTATCCTCGTGTTGGGTCACTCGCAGATACTATCTTTCTTTCTTTACGAACCCGTTCTTTCCAGCGCCGTCCCGTCCCAAACGATCCACGCTGCCATGCCCTCCTCGTCGCTGCCCTCCCAGTCGGAGACGTCCGCCTCCTCTCCCTCCGACTCCTCCCGAGACCCAGACTCCACACTCTCTCCGTCGGACTCCTCTCCCCCGGACTCCTCGCCCTGCACATGCGTCAGCGCCAGTGGCAAATCCCTCGCTCGGCCCCGCTCTTCCGGGTTATCCTCAAAGTATTCGAGCGCCTCGAGCACCTCGCGCCCCTGCTCCGAGAGCGCTTTAAAGGGCGCCGCACTCGTGTCCAGAGCCTCGTGTTCCTCGCTCACGCACGCACGCTTGTGGCCGAAGATCGCCTCGTAGAGCGTAGCGCGCCGCTCATGCGTCTCCTCGCGCCGCCGCGCCGCCTCCTCTTTCACCGCCTGCCTGTGCGCGCGCCACTCCTTGGCCGACGCCGGCGCGCGATACTGCGGCCCGTTACTCGTGCCGGCGAGCGCCGTGCATTGCTGCGGCACGGGGGCTGGCGGTCTACGAGGCGACGACCGGCGCGCGATACCGTGCGCCTCGCCAAGGCCGAGCAGCGCCGCGCGCAGGTCGCCCTGCACACCGAGCCCGCCCTGCTCGATGTCGCATGCCATCGAGTGCAGCCATGAGCGCCGTGTCTTGGCGCTTCCCTTCAGCACGAGCGCGCCTGCGTGCAGAGCCGTGCGCCACCCGTGGCCAAACGGCAGCTTCATTCCGGCGCCGGCGAGAAGCGCGGAGGCGGCCTGCGCGCGGCGCACCCTGCCGGCGAGATCGCCCTGCTCCTCGCGCCCGCCTTCCCCTTTTGGGAGCAACGCAAGCAGAGCCTGTACGAGACCCTCCAGTCGAGGGAAAGCGTCAGAGACGGCACACAGGTCGCTGTCCATCACTCCCAGGCGCGTGCCTGGGACTCGTTGAATCGCGAGAATCAAGAGAGGCACCCTCTCCTCCGTCAGGCTGTGGAATAGAGCGTGGCAGTGGCGCAGCGTGAGCGGCGCCGTTGCCGACGAGGCCAAATCTTGCCAGAGGCCGATCGCCTCGACATCCTGCAACGGTACGACCGCGTCCGGCAGGCTGAGCTGGCCAGTGGCAGCAGCACGAGGCAAAACTTGCAAGACCTCGTGCCTCGGGTGGTCTGCCAGAGGCTGCCCTGCTGCACAGTCGTCTTTGACTCGCGTCGATTCGTCGCAAGCGGCCTCGCAGTGTCGCGGCGCAAGATCGTTGTGCGAAGCGCCTGCCGGCCGATCGATCGCAGCACGAGGGAAGATCAGGAAAGCATCAGGCCCCGAGACTCGTGCAGCTGCCAGACCTTCCTCGTGGTCCTCCTCGGCCACCGCCGACGCGCCGCTTTGGCACAGCTCATCTCCTTGAGCATCAAGGGCGCCGTCGAGCGCCTCGCCTGCAAAAGGGGGCGTGGCTGTGGGCCCCCCTGAAGACCTCGTGCTAGAACTCGTGTGCAGACTGTGCCACGAGGTCATTGGGAGTCGTGCGGTCGCGTGGGCGACGATGCCGGTGCTCTCGCCGTCGATCTCGCTGCGATCAGCACCGTCGTTGCGCTGCGCGTCTGCTGGGCCACCGGGATCATCCATTACTGCCAGCGGGGCGCCGCGCGCGAGAGCAGGTGGAGGAGACGCGAGGAGAGGTGGAGCGTGGCCTTTTCCGCTCAGCGGAAAAAGACGCTTATTTCCGCAAGGCCTGTACCGGTACACGCCTTCTTTCCACAACCAGGATCAGCCACTCCGCAACGACTCCGCAACGACTCCGCAACGACGGCGAGGAAGTCCGCGGCCTTGGCCATTTCCACTCAGCGGAAAAAGACGCTTATTTCCGCAAGGCCTGTACCGGTGCACGCCTTCTGTCCACAACCAGGCTCAGCCACTCCGACAGGCCATCGCAAAGGGCCAACAACAGGATCAGACTGCATCCCTTTGCCTTTACTCGCCGCTTCCCCTTTTCGTTAGCCGTGGTCTCATGCCCGACCTGCTCGCCCTCTCCGAGGACGTCCTCATCGCAATTGTGTCGCACAGCGGCGTCGGTGGTATCGCACCCTCCTTGCTTTTTGGGTGTTGCCCATGTAAAGAGCATGTGTGTGGGCGTATGACGGGGATCAATGTGTGTTTTAGACAATGTGAGGGTGCATAGATATGTCCAACATGGCGGGTGTCCCCTTTCAAGCGCTCGCGGATGCGTGCGGTCCCAGGCTGCTGGTTGTGCACGTGCACATTCCTAAGACAGGCGGTACATCCATTTCCGAGTTGCTCCAGACGTGCTCGTCCCAGCGCGGGATGCGCTTCGCATACGGCCACCACGACAACTTCCTGGCTATGACGAGCACAGAGCAAGCGCGGGTGTCTGCCATCGACGCGCACATGGGGTATGGGATCCACATGCAGCCTTCTTTCCCCGTGGAACGCCGAAACTGCACCTTCTATGTCACCATGTCCCGTCCGTATGCGTCCGTGATCTGGTCTGCCTTGGGGCACCTCCAGTCGATGAACGCTCCCTTGTTGGAGCCAAAGGGAAGCAATCTTCTCTCCAACCCGTGGAACTTTGGGGGTGCCATCGCATACCAACTCTGCTGCTGGAGCGACTCGCAACACACTCCCGACACCAAGTACGACAGCAGAGGTCACTTGCGGGGGGATGTAGTGCATATGCGTGCTCCGATCGGGGCAGACTGTCCGACTGATCTGCATAACGTCACTCACTGCGCGGTGCGTCGCCTGTGCAGCCGGTTCCACCACGTGGGTCGCATCGACCGCATGGACCACACCCTCCACGTGATCTCCTCGTGGATGAGGTGCAAGGCTCCGTCCACAGCTACCCACTCCAATCAGCACAGCGCGCCAGACCTCAGGGAAGCCAACGTGGATGCTCTCCTGGCTCGCCTGCACATGGACAACGCGTACGCGGACGCCGCCATCCTCCGTCTCGCAGAACAGGTCGCAGACGGAGATAGGCGGGGTTGTGGCTAGATGATTAACATCAAATCAGTGTTTGCTACTATGCTGACCCTGCAGAGGAGGGTTTTGGTGCGTGTGGCATACACGATGGAATCGCTCGGTTGCGTGTGGGCTCATGCAAGCCTTCCCACACTCGGACTCGGCTGGGACATGTGCGTCTACGACCCTGCCAACGACTTGCATATCAGCCGGAGCATTGTGAAGAGTGGGCAGTGGGAGACGGACCTCGTGGAAACCGTGGTCCGTGCTCTTCAAAGGGGAGGGGACAAGAGCCTCCTCGTGGACATCGGAGGGAACATAGGGTACTATGCACTCGCCGCCGCCACTTCCGGGCACGAGGTGGAAGTGTTCGAGCCTGTCCCAGCCAACGCCGCACGCCTACAGATGTCGCTGTCCCACTCGGTTGCGCTCCAACGCCTGGTCACCTTGCACACGGTCGCGCTGGGACAGGAAGGTGACGTCGGGGAGGTGGTCATGGCAGTGAGCAGGGACAGCAACCAAGGAGGGTTGGCACACGTGAGTACACAAAAGAGGTCGGGGAGCACCATGCTCCCTCGCATTCCACTGGATCACGTGCTCAGACCCGTGACGGACAGGCCCGTGTACCTGAAGATTGACATAGAGGGGGGTGAATGCGACGCAACGCGTGGCATGCGCCGTTTCGTCAACTCCTCTAGCCACATTTTGGGTGTGACGATGGAGTTTGCGCAGTCTCGCCAAACTTGCTGTGCGGAGTGGAAGATGACGGGAGGGTTCTTCGACACCCTTCACCGCAAACACGGCCTCTGCCCTCAAGGCGTCCCATCATACAATACAGTGTGCGAGTCCAATGCGTGGGACTTGGTGTGGGCTCCCTGTAGGCGAATCATGTTCCGTACGCGAGCGGCTATAGTCCAGTGAGTGTGCACTCGGGAAGGTACATTCCGAGCGACGCAAACTCCTTGGAGGCGTAGTGGGTGCCCTTGGAGGCGATGCCGACCTCGTGCGCGAAGACGTGCGTGTCGTTGCGCATGCCGGACCAAGGCCAGAGGGCACCTCTCGTGTCGCGATACGTGATCGCCATGTCGTCGTGGGGCACATCCTCGAAGCACCTGTGGAGGAGGGCTGGGCCGCTGAAGGCGAGCGTCCCGATCGGGAAGGGGGCGCGGCGGCGGACGTGCCCGACTATGCGCTCCAGCATGCACTGGAAGAGGGGAGCGCGCGGGACGCCAGCCACGATCTTCATCTGCTTGCCCGGGACCCCTCCCCACGGGAAGTCGTGCCCTACGGTCGCGGTCGCACAGGGCGAGTATGTTTCCTCAAGAGGCTGGAGGAGAGCGAGGTCGCCGTCGAGGTAGACGCCCCCCTCCGACACGAGCGCGCAGAAGCGGAACAGGTCCGCCCTGTACGCCGGCGCACGGATGCAGCGGAAGGACTTGTGCACGTCCTCCCCGCACCGCGCGCGGATGTACGCATCCGCCGCGCTGTCGTTGGCGTAGTGGAGGCGGTAAGAAGGGTTGGCGAGAGCGTTGGCGCGGACGAGGTGAGAGGGCGATGAGCTTGATCCGGTGGCGTGATAGATGCGAGGCACGCGCCCGGGTGAGGAAGAAGGAGCGCACGGGACAGCCTTCATGGGGAGGCCGAGGAACGCGTTGCAGGAGGCACTGTTGCGATCCTGCCCCGCTCCCAACACCTCCTCGCACCTACTCTTCTCATAAGCGCGGAAGGAAGGCGTGTGGGTGCCAGACGATCGCTCCGATAGCTCCCGCCTCGACATGCCTTTCTTTATCCGACTATGCATATGGATTATATCTGCATAGGTAGGGTGGGAGACATACGGGCGACTTCCAAGGCTGATAGCACTCATGTGTTTTTTTTTCTTTCTTATATGGTGGCTGGGTAAAAAAGTATTCGTGGGTTGTATGAGCTCAATTTTTTTTTTGTCGGTGTGCGAGGGGAGATAGAGAGAGAGAGAGAAAGAAAGAAGAAATGCTGTTTTCCATACTGCCAGCTCTGCTGCTCAGCCCGCTCGCGTGGAAGGTGGGAGTTGTGGGAGCGCAAGGGGGGCTAGGGAGAGAGCTGGTGGAGCAGTGCGTGGCGAGGCAGTGGGAATGCGTGGCCTTCGTGCGCAGGCCGTACGATCCGATCCTCACGCCGGCAAGGAGAGGGTGGCTCGAGCCGAGAGATGAGCTGTGCAGACCTAGAAACATGGATCTGATCACCGTACGAGACGTACGATGCGACGGCGCAGCGGATTGCAACGCACTCGTCTTTGCGATGAGCGGGAAGCCTTTCATGAAAGACGACAGCACCAAGGTTATGGAACACATCCTCGGTACCACACTCCCTAATGGGAGGTGTACCAAGGTGGTACTAGTGTCCGCTCACGGTGTTGGAGACTCCGCCAAGGAGGATGAGCTCGGGATAAGTGTCATGCGTAACTGGTACTTGAGGTCCGCCTACGAAGAGAAGGAACATCAGGAGAGATTGATCGGTTCACTCTCGTGTCACACGCTCGTTCTAAGGCCCAAGGTCCTCTCCTACGACACCATCCCGTTCAACAAGGACGCCACACGCCGGAAAGACCTCTCCGAAACCATCATGCGGTGGGCGTCCCCTCCGTGAAGTACTCCACACTCCCGTCCACAACGATCACGAAGTCATCGTCCCCTTCCAGGATGGTGGTGTCTCATGACGCGCGCACGTGGGTAGCTATCTGGAAGTTCCCTGGTGACCTCAACTACCTACCGACGTTTCGTCCGATCCTCGGCATCCCGCTTCCGGTGGGAACCTACCCGTTGTACGTGGACGAGTGGTTTTCCATGCCACCGAGCGCCCCGCGATTCTCCGGTCTGAGATGGAACCACAACGCCGCCACCAAGCTGCGCGCCGACCAGGCCGTGGGGCCTGCGGTGCACTCCCTGAAAGGTTCGGGTTCCACCGAGTCGGTGGCCATGATCGGACACAACTACTTCATCAAAGGCTTCTGGGAGGCCGTGCCCGCGCGCGCCAAGCAGATAGTGCGCATGCTGGAGGAGCTCCTGAGCACGTGCCACGTGCTCGCGTTCCCGTGTTATGGGCAGCACCACGCCATCGTCTTCTATGCGGACGTGTCCACCAACGAGCTGCTGACCCCACAGCGCTGGGCGAGCTTACTGCGCGGCAGCCGTGCGCAGCGCATCATGGA
>Ga0233444_10004208_pt1 | contig 13845 bp, 10 predicted proteins | sample SI_124_October20_6_FD_182792 | JGI IMG/M metagenome (GOLD analysis project Ga0233444, IMG submission 182792) | Seawater microbial communities from Saanich Inlet, British Columbia, Canada - SI_124_October2016_10_MG | ecosystem: Environmental > Aquatic > Marine > Inlet | place: Canada: British...
CTTTAGAATCCATTTGGGTGCCTGAATATGCATCTAAAAAGTCGAACAACTGCTTGCTATCTTCTTCTGATAAATTTGCTTTATCGATATTATCCCATACAGGGTGCGTTTCCATAGTTTGTACTGATTTTACAACAAATACAGCATCTCCATTTGCATCAACACCATTAATACTAACTTCAGCAGTAAAGTTAATAGGTGGTTCAATACCGCCTACACTTGTGCTTACTTGTGAACTAAATCTGTCGCCTATTTGAATTTCTGTACCATCTGGCAAAGTTGTTGTTCCTAATGTAGGAACATCATCGCCTGCCCAAGACGTTGCACTAGATTCATTTGCTGAAATAGATGTTCCCATAAATTCTGCATCAGCCATTGCTTTTTCCATTTGGAACATTTTTTGCAATTCGTCAGCATCGATACCTTTTGATTCTGCCCATGCTCGTACTTCAGGTGAAATGTTTGGTTCAGTATCAAAGTTGATACCTGCCTCTTTAAGCGTGTCTGCTTCGATAGTTTGTCCTGGAACAGTTTCAACAGTTGAACTGTCTACAGCACCACCGTCGTTGCCTGCATCTTGATCGCCGTATTGGCCATCATCGCCTGGTAATTCTGTTTTATCAACACCTACATCTGTTGTAGTTGTTGTACTTGTTTGTAAGTCTTGACCTTCTAGGCCTGCATGATCAGCAAGTGCCTCTCTGCCACCTAACTCGTTAATTTTATTACTGATTTCTTCAAATTCTGCTTGGAATATTTCTTGTTCAGCACCAGTTACATTTTTGAGTGCTGTTTCTAATGCGTTTTGTGTCTTAAGTAGATCCTCTGCTGCATCTACAGGAAGATTTGCAATTTTTGTAACTGCCATTCCTTCTAGCCCGCTTACATCAATTGATTGTCCGTCACTTGCTATAAGTTGCTGTGCAATTTCTGGATCTACTAGGTCACCAATCATTTCAATTGCGCCACCAGCAAGAGCACCAATAGCACCAGTTTTAATTGACTTACCAACTGCTGTAGAAAGTTCTTTGCCTTGTAATACGTCTTTGGTTGCTCGAGCAAGGAAACCGCCTATCAAACCGCCTAATGGTCCGCCTGCTAGTGCAGCGGCCGAAGTAAGAATAGCAACAGCAACACTTGCCTTGCCTGGATTTTCTTTTGCCCAGTCGCTTACTGCTTTTACAGCACCTACTACTTTAGAATCTTTGTCGCCTATCTTTGCTTTTAATTCTTTAAACTTAGCGTCTATGTTTTGTACAGGACCTGCTTTTTGAATCGCGGCACCAAGTTTATCAATTTGTTGATTAATTGCAACGGCTGTATTTTTAACAGCATCTGTGCCTTTACCTATTGCTGTTCTGTTTGATCCTGCATCAGTTGCACTTTGTTCTACATTTGCAAATACCTGTTTAATTTGGTCTGCTGTTAATTCTGCTTCAAGAACAATACGTTCTACATTGCTTACAAAAGGATTAATTACCTTTTGTTCTAATAAAAGCATTTCAGGATTATTCCATCCTTCAGTAATATATTTTTTTTGTAACTGTTCTAATCTCATGTTATAGCATCTTCAATAGTTGTTGTCTGTCTCTAGCAGGAAGCATTTCTAATTTTGCCTGCAGTTCAGGTGGTAAACTTGAACCAGGCTTTTGAAATTTATCTGCTGCGCCTTGTGCAGCGCCTCGGATTCCGCCTTGTTGTGCATTAGCAGGAGCAACGCCTGTTCCTGTATCTGCTTGCCCACCTTCGTCACGTGCAACAGCCTGTCTAACTGCTGCCATAAAAATATTATCTAGTTGTCCTCTTGATAAGGTAACTGCCTCATTTTCAAATATAAACTCTGCTTCACTCCAATCAATAGATTGATTTACTACTTGTTTTTCGCTAGGCGCAGGAATTTTTTTCTTACCACCTTTAATTGCTATATTAGCATCTGGATTTGCAGCCGGTTGTGTTGCTGCTTTAGGATCAGTTGTTGCTGCTTGAGTGTTAGGCTTTTGTGCGTTAGCATCTGCTGGTTGCTTTGCATTAGCATCTGCAGCATCATTTGGATTAACTTGATTAATTTTTTTCAAAGTGTTTTGAACACCTCCTGCAGCACCTTTAGCAACATCTGCTATGCCTTTGCCTACTGCTCCAACGGCTTTTGCAGTACCTTTTGCTACTACGCCTACTGCTCCGCCAACTTTTTGACCTGTAGTTACTTTGGTCATTTCCTGTTCAGCGTCACCTGTAGGATAGTTGTTTTTTCTTAAGAAATCGATTACTACTTGTGGAGATGGTTTTTTGTTTATTTTTCCTATAAACGTATCAAATTGTTTTATTAACCAGTTTGCTTCTTTTCCTACTTCAAGATCACCTTTAGCCTTTCTTCCAGTTTGACCCGGAACAAAGGACTTTGCTTTACTAAGTTGTCGACTCAGAAAGCCCTTAGGTGCTTCATCTACTTGTTGTTCAATCAGAATTTCGTTTAAACGCATTGATTCCTGTCCATAACTGTTATGTAATGTTATTTATTCAATTACATTGTAAGTAAGAGCTAAAGCTCTTATGCATTTTCGCTAAAGCTCAATGCATTTTTTTCTTCTTACATATTATATATATGATTACAACAATTACGAAGTAATTTTGTTAGCATCATGTAGATAGTAGAGCCACAATTCGCCCGTTGCCGGGCGAATGTGTTGTTGAGCTTCATGTGAGTTAGCATCACCACCCTGTTTAAGAAGATTACATATAGTATGTACGGAGGCGGCGTACCGCATACCCCCTACTTCAGCATTCGCATAATACGCGGAAAGCAGTTAATCCCAAACAGTCGAAATCACTTACTCAGTGGTTGCTTTTTCTCAGAGCCACGATCTTTTATACCTAAGTTAGTATTGTCCTTGCAACGCACTAGTCCACCGGTGTATTTCTCACAAGTTCAAAGTGAGTCGAGCAGCCTCGACCAAACAGTGTTGCTATGTAAATTAAGTTAAGCCTTAGTTTTGATATGTCTTTCTAGAAGTGCCTTACGTAGTTTGTCTGAACCGCCTACTCTAACGTTTATGATGCCATTGTAATATTCATCTGATTCTAAAACTCTACGGTCAAACTGCTCTCGTGCTTCAAGATAGGACATTTCGCCTCTACCGTGACACATGTAAATTATATCTCTCGTAAAGTTTTGAGGGCCTAGTGCGTCAACATCAGCCTGTAAGTTATCGGAACTACCCCAATAGTCTTGCCAGTCTGACTCTTTGTATCCGCGCCTCTTGTTTTTTTTGCCTTTGAGTGGTGGTTTAGTTGTTTTAAACTTGGCTAGTTTTTTGCCTACGTATTTTTTATTATTAGTCTTGTTGGTAATAAGATACACAAAGCCTTCATATTCATCTGGAATACTTTCTATTTCTTTGCCTTCAAATGTCCAACTAGGAATCTTCATCAGTCTTACTTACTTTAGTAGGACGACCGACCATGCCTTTTCTGGATTCTTTTCTTTCTTGCCTTTTATCTTGTATTTCTTTACGCCTTACACTTGCAAAGTTACGTATCTCTGACAACCAAAAGCGAGACTTAATGCCTGCTTCATCACTTCCATGATATTCAAAGCGTTCCTGCCATTTAAAATAGTTCTGGAATGCTTCAATCATTTTGTCGTGACTGTCAGTTGCCATACTATTATTGGACTATTTCAATATCGTTTGAATATGAAGTAAACCCATTCTCCTTAATAACTTTCAATACATGATTAACACGCCCTGCTAAATCATCTCTATGCGAGATCAAAAATACATTCTTATTACGTTCACGTGTCATTTTCTTAAGAATACTAATACTGCTTTCAACTCCAGCACTATCCATACCACTATCTACAAGTTCATCAATAAACAATAGATTGATACCGTGATATAAAGATTCCCATACATCTCTAAATGCCCAACTTAGACTTAATATGAGTCTATTTCGTTCTCCTCTACTGAGGTTATCGAAGTCTAAGTCCTGTCCTAGTTGTGTAATAACCACTGTTAAATCGTTCTGAAATTCAACAATATGCGGTAATCCTACTTTAGACAAGTAGTATGTTAAACGTTGATTTAGATATGCTAAGTTCTGTTCAATAATCTTTTTACGAACAAAACTATCTTTATTAGTAAGCAGTTTGTACAAGAAGTCCATATGATCTTTTTCTTTTGTAAGATCATTTAGTTTATCAAAACTAACTTCTTGTATCGCAGTTTCTTTCAAGTCATCAATCTGTTCAAGATATGGATTCTCATCTGCTTTCTTTTGTACTAGTTCTTTTTGTAAACTTTCAACTGTGTTACGATGATTGTATGCTTCTTCAACACTATCATATTGTGTTGTAGGGCAACTTTCTAGTTCACCGATATCAGCAACAACTTTTGCATGTTCTTGATATTGTGTTTCGTTCGTTAGTATTTGTTGTGCTGCTTCTTGCAACATTTCTTCTTTTCCTTTAAGGATTTCATCTTGTTTACTATCATGTAGATCTTGTCCACAAGCGTAACATTTATGATCCTTAAGTGCTGCAACTTCTTTATCTAGTTTTGTAATTAATTTTTCTTGCTTCTCATTTTCAGCAGTAATAGATGCCATCCAACGCTGTGCTTCATCAAGCGAACGCTTTCTATCGTTAAAACGTTCCCAACATTTGTGTGCTTCAATTTCTGATTCAATATCAATCTTATCAAGTGCTGCAATACTTTCATCTAATGACTTTATGTTCTGTTGTTTTGTATCTTCCCACATACGTTGTTTACGTTCGAGGCTTTGAATATTTTCTTCAATTCTTTCATTACTTGCTTTTACTGTTTCTATTCTTGTACTCTCTGTACTAATACCATCTCTATTAGTTTTCATTTTATCTTTAAGTATTTCTGCTTTCTCAGAAAGCATAGTAATACCAAGTAATTGTTCAATAATAGCACGTTGATCATTATTCTTCATTGATAAGAAAGGCTCTGTGTATGTGTTCAACGCAAGTATATGTTTGAACATATCATGGCTCATACCGAATAGTGCTTCAATATCTTTCTGTGTTTCTCTACTATCACCTTGTGCTTCGTCAGTATCTGTTGGTTCTTGTTCAGTACCATTAACAGTAAACTTTAAAATATTAGGTTTTCTGCCTCTCTGTATGCTATATTGTATATTATCTTTCTCAAATTCGATAGTAACCAACATGCCCTTGCCGTTAATCTTGTTGATAAGATTGTCTCGTTTGATATTTGTAAGGGCATTACCGTAGATTGCATAACTTAGTGCGTTGACGATAGTAGTTTTCCCAGTGCCGTTTCTGGAACCGCTACCGTCACCGCCTAAGTCTAGGTTTTCACCTAGCACAAGTGTAAGTTCTCCCTTGTCAAAATCAATTGCTTGAGTTTGATTGCCCACACTCATAAAGTTTTTAACTGTGATGTTTTTAATTCTTATCATAGGTCTCGATAAATCTCCGTAAGCATGCGTCTGTCATACGTTTCGCCGTCTAATTGTTCAATCTGGTTTAATACAATCGTATCAACACTTTCAAATGAAACATCAATAGGATCGATATTGCTTTCAATTTCTACTTTCTCTGGAATCAACATAAGTTCACGAAGTTTAAACTGTGGTATAAATTGTTCTTTAATAAAGTTTGCTTCTTCGAAAGTAATCTGTACGTCAATTGTTACACGACAATACATATTTTCTTTTAAATGATCTTCAGGTTTTTCTAACAGTTGCGAAAGTTTAAAAGTTCTAAACACTGGTTGCCCAGGCCAAGTCTTGTATTCAGGCGTGCCTCCCCAGTCTAAGAACATCATACCACGTTCGTCATCCCATGCGTCTGCATAGTTGTGCGGAAATGCATTACCCATATAGGTTACATTGCCTTTTGTTTGACGTTTATGGAAGTGTCCTGAGAATACATATTCTTGATTAACAAAATGATTCGGTTGTAATTCACCATGATCAGGCATTTCAACCATTGCATTCATCTTAAAGTATGGTAGTTCGAAGTGTCCAAAGACATATCTGCTTTTAATATCTTTTACTGTTTTCCACTCCTCACCAACTAACCAAGGTAATAGTGTAACTTCACCTTCTGTAACTATGCTAGTTATTGGAACAATGTTAGGAAACAATCTCATAAACTCAATACTATTAATCTCACGTTTGTCTTTATAGAACAAATCGTGATTACCTACCATAAAGTAAGTTTTTTCAAACGTTTCGTTAAGTCTTTCTAGATTACTAACAGTATAGTTCATTGTGCTAACGTCTGTAGTCGCACGGTTATGATGCCAGTCTCCTAAAAATATACAAGTTTCAGCACCAGCGGCTTTTGCTTCCTTACAAAACCATTTTACAAATTCTTCACAATCTGCATTGTGTATTCTTGAACCAGACTTCATACCAAAGTGTATATCAGTGAAGCAGGCTGCTTTCTTAAATAACGGCATTTATTCTCCTTACTTTATATTGTAACGGATATCTTTAATAATGTCAAGTTTTTTTCTTTTCTTTAGGTTGACTAGGATGTGTGTCGGCATTCTGTCTAGTCCAACTAGGATTCATTCCGTTCATTTCTAAGATATCATCTCTTATATTTTGATTACGTTTTTCAATATTAATGATCCTAACAAAAGAATTAGTTACTGCGGCTGTATAATAAGCGAATGGATTTTGTGATTTTGATTCATCAAACTGCAACCCAATTTGTGCTAATTGTAATATTGCTTGTCCTTTCATTTCATCGTTGTAAGTATAGCCTCGTACATTTCCTCTTGTAGCATATCTTTCACAAAGTTTCATCCACATGCGAGCAAGTTCATTTGTTGCTTTACCTGCTTTAGGATTGAAGAAACCGTTCTCCATGCCACCTTCCCAGTGACTTTTGCCTACACATATTAAATTTCCTTTATCATCAAACTTCCAATGTTGAAAGGGAGGAAAGTTTACTTTAACATGGCTGTCAGCAACTGTCTTTTTTGTTTTCTTACGTGTAAGATCTTCAGGAATATGTTCAAATGACATAATACGGAAAACTAAATCCGTTTTTTCCATAGTTTTATAATCTATATTGAACTCTTTAGCAGGAATCTTCTTTCCAGCGGCCATTACGGCTGCTTCGTGATTTTCTCTCGCAAGTCTAGCAGCACGGTTGCGTTTTGCTTCGGCTGTAGTTCTAATGTTAATTTTTTCGAGACTCGGCAGTATAATATCATATTGATGAAAATCTTTATCTACGAAGGAGCAGAATGCGGATTTACTCTTGTGTATTTGTGCTAATATGTCTCTATTGTTAAGGTATTTTACTTTTCTCATATGTTCTCCAGAACTTTTTAATATTTATTATAATAGCACATAATGAAAGAAATAAATAGAGTAAAGTAATCAAATGATGAGGAAATATTACCAAAATGAGTTTATCAACTAATCCGGTATCACAACTGGTAGCAAAAATAGATGCAGAGACGCAAGCAGCCATAACTCTAGCAGAAGCAGCCCTTGGTGAACCTGCAATAGGAAATCAGTTTGAAAAGGCAAGACTTGACGCAAAAATGGCACAGTTAAGTGGAGATATTGGCAGTGGATTAAACGCCGCCGGTAGCGTAGGCGGTGAACTGTTAGATAAAGTAACCACAGGTATGGGTAACGTTATCAATAACAATCTTAGCGGTGGATCAGAAACCGGCATGCTAGATTCATTATCGTCTGCTGTAGGTAGTTTTGGTAGTGTAATTGGAAATGCTGCAGACAATGTAAGAGGAGTAGTAGGTTCTATAGATAAAGAAATAGGATCACTTGCAAGTAAATTTACTGGCGGCACCCTTGCAGGCGGCATAGAAAACCTAGCAGGTCAAATAGCAGAAGGTGCAGGCGCACTAAATGATTTTTTAAGTTTAAAACGTGGTGCTAATATACCTAAAGGCGGAGAACTTTTTCAATCATCAGGAGAAGGTATACAAGTTATACCTAAAAACGGTGAGGACTGGCGTGTTAGAATTGCTTGTGATTGGAGTTTATTCCCTAATAACCCTCAATTTGAACTATTACAAAAGTCAGCGGGAGTAGTTTTTCCTATACTTCCTGTGATTACTTTCTCTACTAAAGCAAACTATACACAAATTGATCCTATTCACAACAATTATCCATTCCAGGCTTACAAAAATTCACAAGTTGATGAAATAATGATCAATGGTACTTTTGTTTGTGAAGATGAAACTCAAGCAGCATACTGGATAGCAATGACAACATTCTTTAAAACAATGACCAAGATGTTTTTCGGTCAAGGTGCAAATGTAGGTGCTCCACCACCGGTGTGTAGATTAACAGGATATGGTGCAAGCATCTTTGATAACGTGCCAGTTGTAGTAAAATCGTTCTCAGTTGATTTCGACAACGATGTACAGTACAAACGCTGTAACGCCTTTGGTACAAACACATGGGTACCGATTACAAGTAGTGTAAACATAAACGTACAACCGGTTTACAACAGAAGAAATTTAAGACAGTTTAGTTTGGTTGATTATGCTAAAGGAAATCTAAGAACACCATCAGGCAGGGGGTACTTATAATATGGCAATTTACAAACAATCGTCTCCGTATCATGCAACACCTGCAAATAGTTTGTATCTTGAGTTATTAAGCATCAGACCTGTACCAGCACAGGCGGACGATTACTTATATACTATTGAGAATCAATATAAAAGACGTCCTGATTTATTAGCATACGATTTATACGGCGACGCTAAACTATGGTGGGTATTTGTGCAAAGAAATATGGAAACAATTAGAGATCCTATATATGATTTTGTTCCAGGAACAAAAATTTACATACCTAAAGAATCTAATTTGCAAAGATTTTTAGGAGTCTAGTATGGCTGACTTGAAAGAGTACAGAATTCAATCCACTGGTAGTGCTGCTAATTTTAATATTACTGACGAAACTAGAAAGCAACCTTACATTACCACAAGAATTAATGGTAAAGACGCTAAGGTGTACGGCACTAAGGAGCAACTAGACAACTATCAGAACAAGAAACCAGATGGTACAAAAAAACAACCGTCAGCACAAGACACTGCAATTACCAAAGCATTTGTTGAGAAGTTTAAAAAAGAATTAGGCGCAAAAACAGATCTAGATAAAGACGAAAAGGAAGACGAAAAGAAAAAACCAGAAGCATCTAATGCAGGATCGTCAGGTACAAGTTTAAATGGTATAGTAGAAAATCCTCTAGGACAGTTTGCTAGTGTAAACCATTTATGGACTATGGCAGTTCTTACACCTAAACAATTTAATAATCCTAACCTATATAGAAATGCAGTTGGTTTAAGTTTTGCAAATCAATCATATGATGTTTCATCTACAGTAGATGTTGAAACTACAATCATGGGTCAAAAAAGAACTTTCAAAGATACTAGGACTGCAAGTTTGCAATCTAGTATTGTTTTTAGTAGTGCAGGTAGAGGTGATGCAGAAAGAGTAAACACTAGATATGGCAAGCCAGAATACTTTGTAGATAATTTTAATATGACATCTATAATTGCTGCAACACCTAAAACAGGAAACCAGAATGCAATTAACTTTACATTCGATATACTAGAACCCTATTCGATGGGATTGTTTTTGCAGAGTTTACAGAATGCTGCAATTAAAGCAGGCTATTCAAATTACTTAGATAGTCCTTTTGTGTTAAAACTTGATATTATAGGTTTTGATGAATCTTCTAAAATTAAAAAAACAATTAAACCTAAATTTTTTATTTTAAAATTAAAGAAAGTTACTTTTAGTGTAGACGAAACTGGAAGTAAGTATGCTGTAGAAGCGTATCCTTATAATCATCAAGGATTTTCAGACACTGTAGATACAGCATTCACAGATATTAACATAGGTGTAACAACAGGATCAGCACCGATGCCACAAGAAGAGAAAGGCACGGTTAGAGATCTTTTAGCAACTGGAGGAAACAGTTTAGTTGCTTTGCTTAATAAAAATGAAGAACTTGCAGTAAAGCAAGGTAGATATAAAATAAAAGATAGATACGAAATACATTTTCCAGAAAAGTCTAGTCAAAGATTTACTAATCAAAACCAATCAAGTAATGATGCTAATGCTGGCGCAACTTTTAATCCTGCTGACGCTGGTAAAAACTCAGTAGGCGGAACAGAAGTTGATGCAACAACAAGTCAAAACATAGGTAACAATCCCGTTGCTAAATCTAAATTTGGGTTTGATGCAAAAAGCGGTGGTAACTTTCCTTTCAAGACAGACAAGGATGTTGTTGATGAAGAAACCGGCCGTGTAAATAGAGGCATAATGCAAATTGATGAAAACGCAAGGTCTTTTCATTTTACACAAAAACAAAAATTAACAGATATCATTACACAAGTTATACTAAGTTCTACGTGGGCCAAAGAAGCAACACAAAAAGCAACAAAAGCAGACGGTATGATAGACTGGTTTAAGATTGATTCACAAATTGAATTTTTAGACTATGATGACACAATAGGTGACTTTGCAAAGAAATATGTTTTTAGAGTTGTGCCCTTCAAAGTGCATTCTAGCATATTTGGTAATCCTAATGCAATTCCTCCAGGGTATGATATATTAGAAAAAAATATTGTTAAAAAGTACGAATACATATATTCTGGACAGAATACAGAAATACTAAGTTTTGATATTGATATTAACTATCTATTTTATAGTGGAGCAAACCCGCAGTCAGAATCTAAAACAAAAAACGAACAAAATAAGGATAATAAAGGACCAAGCCAAAGCAATGAGAAAGAGGTAGAGATTGAGAAAGGCAATAACTCTACAGCACAGGCAGCAAATTTAGGTAAATCTAAAGTTAAGAAAAATCCTGATCTGTTTAATGTGTTAAGAGGTGGTTCAGGAGACGTGGGTGTTGAACAAAAAATTGCACAAAGTTTCCAAGATGCATTTATTAATGTTACAAGTGCTGACTTAGTAAAAATTAATTTTACAATAATGGGGGATACTTATTATTTGATTGATAGTGGATTAAGTAATTACTTTGCTGCTGAATCAGGATCGTCAAACCTATTAACTGAAGATGGCACTATGAATTATGAAGGCCAAGATGTTTACATATACATTACATTTAGAACACCTGCAGATATAAATGAAAGAACTGGTGGTTTTGAATTTGATAGTGGTGTCAGCCCGTTCAGTGGTATCTACAGAGTAATTAAAGTTATTAGTAAATTTGAAGGCGGAACGTTTAAGCAAGAGCTACAATGTATTAGAATGCAAGCACAACCAACTGACTTTGACGGCAAGAAACTACCTACAAGCACACAAAATAATGCAACTGTAAAAGTAAAAGGTGAATCAAAAGATAAAACTAATGTTAGCGAAGAAATATTAGTAGCAGATCCTGGTGGCACTATTACAGTGGGGCCCATACCGGAAGGAGAAGGCTTTGACTTACCAGGTGATGACGGTGACTACGGCGAGATGGTACCTGGTGTTGAGCAATCTACAGTAGATAAAAGACTTAATAAAGGACAGACTGATTCACAATCAAACACTACAACTACAACGAATCAGGATACTCCAAACCAAGAAGAAATAGAATTTGATATAGAGTTGAATGAAGGTACAACATAATGGCAATACAAAGAAGAAAACCTAGTAAAGAAACAGCAGGCGTAAATTTAGGCAGCGGAGTCTTTCTTGCGAAAATTATTAGTGTCATGGATCCTACCTTTAACGGAAGACTTCGTGTAAGTCTTTTAAAATCACAAGGTAATGATATAGGAGCAGACAGACAAACATATACGGTTAATTATGCATCTCCATTCTTTGGATACACTCCTTTCCCTGCTATGGGGAACAATAATGATGATTTCAACGACACTCAAAAATCTTATGGTATGTGGTTTGTTCCGCCTGATGTAGGTGTAACAGTTATGTGTACTTTTGTTGACGGCGATCCTGGCGAAGGTTATTGGTTCGCCTGTTTACCACCTAACTTTGCAAATAACATGGTACCAGCCATAGCAGGAAGCACACAGGTAGATTTAACAGATGCAGATAAGAAAAAGTTTGATACAACACAGCCACTTCCTGTAGGAGAAATAAACAAAAGATTTAATAAAGAAGAAGCAGAAAAAGATCCAGACAAAATTAAAAAACCGGTTCATCCTATTGCTGATAGATTTCTTGAAGCAGGAACTTTAGAAGATGATGTTCGTGGTGTTACTACTACTTCGGCTCGAAGACAAACTCCTAATGCTGCTTTTGGTATTTCTACTCCTGGACCTCTAGATTGGAGAGACGGCAGTAAAAGAATGCCAACCGGTACAACAGAGAATCAATCACTTACAGGGGTTGCAGTAAGTAGACTTGGTGGCACACAGTTTGTTATGGATGATGGTGATGATAGATATGTTAGACAAACTTCAGCAGCCAGCGGCCCTGTAAAATATATTGATGTTATAGAAAAAAGATTTGCTGATGCCGAAGGCAAACAAACAAATGATAAAGGTGATGTAACTGTTCCTTACAATGAATACACAAGACTAAGAACAAGAACAGGTCATCAGGTACTATTACATAACTCAGAAGACTTAATTTATATTGGTAATTCTAGAGGAACGTCATGGATTGAAATGACATCAAATGGTAAAATTGATGTGTACGCAGCAGATAGTATAAGTGTACATACTGAAAATGATTTAAACATCAAAGCCGATAGAGATATCAATATTGAAGCCGGAAGAAACATAAACATGAAAGCAACTGCCGAATATGTTTCAACTAATGAATTACATAGAAGAGATGCAGATGGAAATCCTATATCTAAAATACAAGACGGAAATGAATATGAATCAGGTAGAATACAAATTGAAAGTGCATTCAACACAAACATACTAATTGGCGCTAATGGTAAGATAGAAACTAGAAATTATGAAAATGCAGAAGGTTTAAAAGTTGACGGATCTTTAGACATCAGTGTAATAGGTTCTACAAAAATTGCTACAGGATATGGAATAGTTACTCCACATGATCTTGACTTGAAAGTATTTGGAGATACACTTATAAAAACTACTGGTAATCTAGATCTGAATACAGATGGTAACAATGCATACACAGCCGGTGGTACAACAGATATTTTAAGTGGTGGCAATCATACTGAGACAGCAGCAGAAATACACATGAATGGTCCACAAGCAAGAGAAGCAGAAGAAGCAAGACAAGCAGCAACTATCGCTGCTTTGCACACTCATACAACATTGTTTACAAATCCTGCTGTTGGATGGCCTAAACTTAAATACACTGACGGAACAATAAAAACAATAATGAAAAGAGTACCTATGCATGAGCCGTGGCCGTTACATGAGAATAATTCTCCTGCATTACAAAATGAAACGTTTACCGACAGAGAACCAAAGGAGTAGTATATGAAAAAAATATACAATCAAAAAGCAGTAGCAGTTAACCAAGCAAGTGTTGGGTCTGCAGGAGCGAACACGTTTACATACAGAGGGTTCTCTTCAAAAAACAAAAAAAGCGGATTTAAATTATATGATATTGACTTGGTAAAACAGGATATTATCAACAACTTCTACATAAGAAAAGGCGAAAAGTTAGAAAATCCGACCTTTGGTACTGTAATATGGGATATGATCTTTGAACAGTTTACTGAAGAAGTAAAGAATATCATAGCCAAAGACGTAGAAACTATTATAAACTATGATCCTAGAGTTGTAGTTCAAAGCGTTAGTGTTGATAGCACAGAACAAGGCATGAGAATTGAAGCAGATGTAGTGTATGTTCCATTTAATGTAACCGAAAGAATGCGCTTTAATTTTGATAGAAATAAC
>Ga0233444_10004210_pt1 | contig 13838 bp, 13 predicted proteins | sample SI_124_October20_6_FD_182792 | JGI IMG/M metagenome (GOLD analysis project Ga0233444, IMG submission 182792) | Seawater microbial communities from Saanich Inlet, British Columbia, Canada - SI_124_October2016_10_MG | ecosystem: Environmental > Aquatic > Marine > Inlet | place: Canada: British...
CTTGTGTAACCATCTTTTTCTCTAGCAAATTCAAGCTCTTGGATTTTAGAATAAGCAGTCATTCCTTCTGTTTTATATTTTTCAGCAAGTTCAAAAATTGCAATATTTTGAGTATGAAATCCTGCAAGAGTTATAAACTGGAATTTATATCCCATCTCACTAATTTTTTGCTGAAATGTTGCAATCTCAGCATCTGATAAATGTTTTTTCCAATTGAACGAGGGAGAGCAGTTGTAAGCCAACAATTTACCAGGAAACTTTTCATGAATTGCATCCGCAAACTTTTTTGCTTCTTCTAAGTTTGGTGTTGCAGTTTCACACCAGATTAAATCTGAATAAGGAGCATAAGCTAAACCCCTTGAGATTGCTTGATCAATTCCATGTTTAACATAATAAAAGCCTTCTGGTGACCTTTCACCAGTTAAAAATGGTTTATCATTTTCATCAAAATCATTAGTGATTAATTTTGCAGCATTTGCATCTGTTCTTGCTAAAATTATTAATGGTACATCTGCAATATCCGCAGCTAGTCTTGCAGCTTTTAAATTTTTAATCATAGTACCAGTTGGAACTAAAACTTTTCCACCCATATGGCCACATTTTTTTTCACTAGCTAATTGATCTTCAAAGTGAACACCAGCTGCACCTGCTTTAATGAATTTTTTTGTTAACTCAAAAACATTTAATGGACCACCAAATCCTGCTTCACCATCTGCAATAATTGGTAGCATATAATCTGTTCTATCTTTTGATTTCATATCACCATCTTGTAATTCCATATGTTGAATTTGATCTGCTCTTATTAGAGCATTGTTCATCGACTCAACTAATTTTGGTGCACTATCATATGGGTATAAAGACTGATCAGGATACATTTCGCCAGCAGTATTTGCATCAGCTGCTACTTGCCATCCACTTAAATAAATTGCTTTTAATCCAGCTTTAGCGTGTTGGACAGCATGATTTCCAGAGAGTGAACCCAATGTATTAATATAATTTTCTGAATTCAATAAATCCCATAATTTTTTAGATTGGTGTTTGCACATAGAATATTCAATTTTAATTGAACCTCTTAATCTCTCAACTTCTTCTGGGGTATAGTCTCTTTTTATTCCTAAAAATCTTTTTAAATCGTATGAAACTTTAGCTTCTGAGCTCATAGGTAAGTCTTTCTAAATTATGTATTAAGAAAATTAAATTGTGTCTAAATTAACAGTAATAGGATTTATTTTTTTTCACTAAATTCTTGAGTGAATTCATTCATCCCACTAGAACCCCAATCACAATGATCGTCTCTTAGGTAAACACCTGATTGACTAAATTGATTCTGATTGTTGTTTTCGTTAATTTCTCTTTGATTTTCTTGTTTTTTATTTGTGTTTTTATTGTTCATGTAAACTTTATAATTTACAAAATTTACAAAATCTAATTAAATCGATAAAAACCTTGTAAAACAAAGAAATTTGTTGTAAATTAAAATTTACAAAATTTACAAATAGAAATTATGAGTCAAATTGATTTAAAAATTGGTCCTAAAATAAAGGCTTTTAGACGACAGTTAGGACTACAAGCTAATAAACTTTCGGAAGATCTGGGTATTTCTCCAAGTTATTTAAATTTAATTGAAAGCGGAAAAAGAAAAATAGATGGAGATTTGCTACTTAAAGTTTGTGAAAAATTAAATATTCAACTCTCAGACTTAACATCAAAATCAGATGTTAACTTAGAAAATACTATTTCAGAAATTCTAGATGATAAATTGTTTGAAGACCTAGATATTCTTGGTCCTGAAGTTAAAGACCTTGTTGGAACAAATCCTAAGATTGGTAGAGCTCTTGTGAGATTAGGAGATATTCTTAAAAAGAAAGATCATGAGCTAATTAATAAAATAGAAAAAATATCAGGTAAGATAGTTGATAATAGAAAAAACTCTTTTCCAGGAGAAGTAATATCTGATTTCCTTCAAGAACATAAAAACTATTTTCCAAAATTAGAAGAGTTTGCAAATAAAGTTTTTGATAAAATTCAAAAAAATAACAGAACTCGATATATTTCTTTATGTGAATATTTAAATAAAGAATATTCAATTACAGTTAAAGATATTTTACCAGAAGAGGGAAAGCCTTTTTCTAAAATTTATAATAAAAATAAAAAAGAACTCTTATTAAGTGATTATAGTTCTTTGGAGACAAAAAAACTTCATGCAGCAGCTCAGATTGCACAAGAAGGTGCAATGAAAGATATTGATAATTATCTATCTAAATTTTCTTTTCCTTCAGAAGAATCAAAACAATTGACTAAAGTTGCTTTATTAAATTATTGTGGTGCAGCAATTTTAATGCCTTACAAACCTTTTCATACTGAATGTAAAAAATTGAAATATGATTTAGAGCTATTACAAAATACATTTGCAACTTCTTTTGAACAAGTTGCTCATCGTGTAACATGCTTACAAGATCCAAAATTACCTGGAATTCCTTTTCACATGCTTAGAGTTGACATGGCAGGAAATATCTCAAAAAGATTTTCATTATCAGGAATTGATATACCAAGATATGGTGGTGCATGTCCTAGATGGAATGTTTATTCAGCATTTACTCGACCTGGTGTAATTCAAGCTGCTGTTAGTAAAATGACTAATGGTGAAAAATATGTTTGTATCGCAAGAACTGTAGAAAAAGGTGTTGGAAGATTTGGTCGATCAAAAAGTATATTATCAATTGGTCTTGGCTGTGATGCAAAGTATGCAAAAGACTTTGTGTACACTGAAAATATTAATGTTAGTGATAAAACTACTGAAATTCCTATCGGTGTATCTTGCAGAACTTGTGATAGATTGGATTGTTCACAAAGAGCCTTTCCACCGTTACATAAAAAATTTGATGTAGATATTAATTCTAGAGGCGTCTCAGTATATGTAAACGATAAGTCTAGTTAATTAAGACTTCCAATCACCAATTTTACTGAACAGAAAATTTCTAAATGCTGTAATTCTTGCTGTATTTTTAAGTGATTGCGGATAAACAAAATGTGCTTCGGTAATTGGACCTTCTGAGCTAGGAAGAACTTTAATTACATTTGTCGAATTTGTAACTAAGTATTCTGGTAAAGCTGCTAGTCCAACTCCAGTTTCAACAGCAAGTAATAGACCCATAACACTATTTACTTTCATTATAGATTTCCTTTTTTTTCCATCTTTAATACCAAGTTTTAATGCCCAATCAGGATTATATACTGGTGATGGAGCACCTTTTCCAAACGAAATAAATCTATGTTTGTTTAAATCATTAATTGTTTTAGGCATCCCATGTTTTTCTAAATATTTATAAGAACCATAAATATAATACTTAATATCAACTAATTTTTTTTGAATATAATTAAGCTGCTTAGGTCTTCTCATAAAAATTCCAATATCAGCTTGTCTAGTACTTAGATCAAGTTCCTTATCATCAAAGATTAATTCAATTTCAATTTCTGGATTTAAAGTCATAAATTCTTGAATTCTTGGAGTTAGCCAGTGAGTCCCGAAGCTTCTAACAGTTGTAATTGTTAGTTTACCAGTTGGTTTATTTTTTTGATCACCTAACGTAGATTCAACTTCTTTTAGTTTACTAATTACATCATGAGCTGTTTTAAACACATATTCACCATTTTCAGTTAATGTAAGACCTCTTGCGTGTCTTTCAAAGAGCTGTACTTTTAGATCCTGTTCTAAAGATTGAATTTGTCTACTTATTGCAGACTGACTAAGGTTTAAGTTTATTGTTGCGTTAGTAAAGCTTCCAGCTTCTGCAACTGCATGAAAAATTTTTAATTTATCCCAGTCCATTATTTATTTACATCAACAATATATCTTCCGGATGTTTCACCTTTTAACATTTTTGGATATATGTCTATTAAATCCACCAAACTTATTGTCTTTATTGATTTTTCTAATTGTTCAAAGTCAATAATATTTTTAACTTCGTTCCAAACAAATTCTCTTCTCTTTATTGATGCTGTAACAGAGTTTATTCCCCAAAGTTTAACACCTCTTATAATAAAAGGCATAACTGTAGTATTTAATTTATAATCAGACGCATTTCCACAAGCTGCAACAATTCCATTATCTCTAGTTTGTGCTAATGCATTAGCAAGTATTTTACCACCAACGGTATCAACAACACCGTCCCATAAACCTTTATCTAATGGCCTTGGATCCTTATCTAGATCTGCTTTATTTATTATATTTTTTGCACCTAACGTTCTTAAGTATTCTTCATTTTCAGATTTTCCGGTAACAGCTGTAACATCATAACCAAATTTATTTAAAATCATTACCGCAATACTTCCAACGCCTCCAGATGCACCGGTTACTAGAACATCTTTTACTTTTTCTCCTAATAAAAGTTCTTCTCTAGCTTTGATTGCAAAAGAACATAGTAAAGCTGTAAGACCTGCTGTGCCTAAAATCATTGCTTGTTTAGATGTTACATCTTTTGGTTTTTTAACCAAATAATCACCGTTAACTTTTGCAAGCTGAGAATAGCCACCAAAATAAATTTCTCCTACTCTCCAACCTGTTAGAATTACCTCATCTCCTTTTACAAACTTTGAGTTATCACTTTCTATAACAGTACCTGCAAAATCAATACCAGGAATATGCGGAAATTCTTTTACTAGTTTTGCACCATTATTTAAAATAAGCGCATCTTTATAATTTAAATCTGAATAATCTACTTTAACAGTAACATCTCCATGTTTTAAAAATGATTTCTCAATTGACTTTACTTCTCTAGTAAAATTTTCACCTTCTTGATTGAGAATTAATGCTTTAAAATTATCTGACATACTTTTCCTCCTTGGGAAAGTTACTTACTAATAAATCTTAGATATCTATTTTGAATACTTAAATCTTTTTTAAATTCCCCTAAAAAATAATTTGTAACAGTTGTTGCATTTTCTTTTTTAATACCCCTCATTGTCATACATTGATGTGCAGCGTCAATTGTTACTGCAACTCCTTTTGCATCTAATGAAGTCATTAAAGCTTGTGCAACTTGCATTGTAAGTCTCTCTTGAGTTTGCAATCTTTTTGAAAAGACTTCTACAACTCTTGCAAGTTTACTTAATCCTACAACTCTTTCATTTGGAATATAGGCAACATGTGCTGTTCCAACTATTGGTGCCATATGATGTTCACAGTGACTAGTTACTGAAATATTTTTTTCAACAACCATGTCGTCATAACCCTCAACATCACCAAAGGTTTTTTCTAATATCTTATTTGCATCCTCGGCATATCCACCAAAATATTCTTTAAATGCTTTAACAACTCTTTTGGGTGTTTCAAGTAAACCTTCTCTAGAAGGATCTTCACCCATCCAAGTTAAAATAGTTTTAAAAGCTTCTTCAGCTTCCTTATCAGAAACTTTCTTGGTATCTAAAACTTTATTATTTATGTCTTCAACTAATTTCATAACGCAAGTTTATACAGTAAATCATTGTTTTTAAAATATTTAATATATTGAGTAATATGCTACATAATAACCTGATTATGTTTAAAAAAAGAGAAAATATCCTAGAAATTGAAGAAGGCAAATATCTATCTCCCAAGTTCGATAATGATGGATTAATACCGGTTATTACAATGTGTTCAAAAACTAGAGATATCTTAATGCATGGATATATGAATGTTGAAGCTTTAAAGAAGACTATAGAAACAAAAGAAGCTCATTATTTTAGTAGATCAAGACAGCAAATTTGGCACAAAGGCAAAACTAGTGGGTATACCCAAAAAATAACAGAAATCAGAATTGATGATGATCAAGACTCAGTTTGGATTACAGTTGATATTGGTGATGGTGCTAGTTGTCATGTTGGTTATAGATCATGTTTTTATAGATCAATTCCACTAGGTCCGATCGACAATGGTAGAGAAATTGAGATGAAGTTTGAAGAAAAAGAAAAATCTTTTGACCCTGAGATTGTCTATAAAGGTCAACCTAACCCTACAAAAATTTAAATGGCTGACAAACAAAAAAATGTTCTAGGTGAAGATCTAGAGGAATGTTCTAACAACCCATTAACAGGATGGTATAGAGATGGTTGCTGCAATACTGATGAAAATGATCATGGTGTTCATACTGTTTGTGCAAAAGTTACAACTGAATTTTTAGAATGGTGCAAAGAAGCTGGTAATGATTTAATAACACCACATCCTGAATTTGGTTTTCCAGGACTTAAAGATGGAGATGGTTGGTGTGTTTGTGCCAGTTGGTATGCAAGAGCTGTTGATGCTGGAAAAAGTTGTCCTGTATATTTAAAAAGAACACATGAAAAAACTTTAAAGCTTGTTTCTATAGAAGCTCTAAAAAAAAATGCAATCGATCTATCTTGATTATTTTTAATTGAGAGATCATTTTCTTGTAAAAAAACCCATTATGGACTATTTAATTAAATAATGGAAATTGTCACAAAAATTGCTCCGTTAGGTTTAGCTATAATAATGTTGGGACTTGGAATGAGTCTAACAATTAAGGATTTTACAAGAGTAGTTAAGTTTCCAAAAGATTTTTTAGTTGGTTTAATTTGTCAGATGCTTGTTCTTCCAATTATTGCATTCACTCTTATTAAATTATTAAATACTCCACTTGAACTTGCTTTGGGAGTAATGATAATTGCAGCTGCTCCTGGGGGTGTAACATCAAATGTACTCACTAAATTTGCAGATGGAGACGTCGCTTTATCAATAACGCTAACAGCAATTATTAGCTTAGTTAGTATTATATCTGTTCCTTTTATTATTTTTCTTTCAATTGATTTATTAAATATCAATTATATTACAAAAGAATTTTCTATGGTTGGTATTTCCTTAAAAATGTTTTTTGTTGTTACTGTCCCAGTTTTAATAGGAATGATTATTCGTCATTTTGCTGAGAATTTAATTTTAAATAATGTTTTATTAATTCAGAGAATTTCAATAGCTTTATTTGTCTTGGTATTTATCGCGATCTATATTGAAGAATGGGATAATATTGCAAGCTTTATAAAGCAGGCTGGTTTGATTGCATTAATACTTAATATTGTAATGATGATTGTAGGTTTTTGTGTTGCAAAATTTTTTACATCAGGTGTTGCGCAACAAAGATGTATATCTCTAGAGTGTGGTTTACAAAATGGAACATTGGCTGTATTTGTTTCAACCCAATTATTTGATGAGATGGTTTATATCGTACCTACAGCAGCTTACGCATTAGTGATGATGGTAACTTCTTTGCTTTTTGTCTATATTGTAAAAAAGAGCAGCTAAAATTTAATCATTTTTCATTAAGCATAAATTATAAACACGTGTAGCAAATTTAGATAATTTGTCCAAGGTTATTTTTTGTACCTCTAATAATTTTTGTGCATGATGACCAGTTGAACTATAATGTTTTTTGTTATCAACTTTTAAAAATTTTTCTTTTAGTAGTTTATTTAATTTTCTAATAACTGTAGCTCTTGGTATCCCTGTTATATCTGAAATAGACATTGCGTTAACACCTGTTTCACTTCTTTGATCACTCCACATATACTTTTCTAAGTAAAATTCTTTACTCATTTCACTATTATCATTTTTTTTTGAGTGTAAAGCTTGATTGATTATACAAACGCCATTAACATGAAAAGTTTCCAAGTCACCGAAAATTTTTTTATAACCTAATAACATAGGGAATTGCACTTCATAATAAAGTATCCAAACAAATGTAAAATATTCCTTACATATTTTCACTAAAATTTCAGTACTGAACGGTTCAGATATTTTCCTTTCAGTAACACATATTTTTGAAAGAGTGGATAAAAATCTTGTTACATTTTTTATCGTTTCTTCAGGTTTAATATTTGGCCAAGTATTTCTGTCAATTATAATCTTTTTATTTATTTTTTTTATTACACCCATTTTTTCTAATTCATTAATTTTTCTTCTAGTTGTTTCTTTTGCTATATTTAGGGATTTAGATATTTCCATTACATTAATTTTTTCTATTTCAAACTCAAATTGATTAAAATACTCATCATAATTTAACGTCGTAAGATTTTTGGCGTAAGTTTCAAATGTGCTCTTCAATAAATACATGACGATCATATATTTTTCATAATCATAAAAAGTCCTATAAACACTATTAACCCATGTTAATTGTAATGGTGCCCAAACAGGAATAATCGAAGCATAGTTTTTCTCTATTACTTCTCGTATGACCTCACTATGAATTTGTTTTGATAGTTCAGGTAAAAATTTAGACATAAATTATATTTTAACCCAAAATGAACATAATTGAGACTAGAGTCAACCCAAAATGAACAAATGCAAAATTGTTAAGTTATACCAACTATGATTTATTATAGTTATGAGTTCTGAAAAAAAAATTAGTTCTGGGGAAAGTGAACTTCCTTATTTTACGACCCCTATTCAAAATGAGGAAGTTTCATCGAAGCGAGTTGATATAAATGTACTTTTAAATAGAGCAAGAAAAGTTCAAGAAAAAGAAACAAGAACTAACTTAGTATTAGCTGGACTTGGACTTAGTTTAGTTTTTGTTGTTGGGTTAATTTTATCTTTCTAATTACATATTTCCATACTTTGGACCACCACTTCCTTCAGGCGTCACCCAAGTAATATTTTGGGAAGGCTCTTTGATATCACAGGTTTTACAATGAATACAATTTTGTGAATTTATCACAAATTTATTTATCCCATTTTCATTTTGAACTTCATAAACACCTGCTGGACAATATCGTTGTGCAGGTTCATCAAATTTTTCTAAAGTATAATTTATTGGTAAATTAGGATCTTTTAATTGTAAGTGCACTGGTTGATTGTCAGCATGATTAGTTCCTGTTAAATAAACAGAACTTGTTTTGTCAAAGGTAATTACATTGTCTGGTTTTGGATAATCAATTTTTGGCATTTCATTTGCTGGCTTTAATGTTTCGTGGTCAGCATGTTTATGCTTTAAGGTAAAAGGTAATTTTCCTCTAAACAATATTTGATCGATTCCAGTGAATATTATTCCAAGAATTAAGCCCCAGCTAAAACTTGGTTTAACATTTCGAGCCGCATGTAATTCTTGATAGACCCAGCTTTTTTTGAACTTATCTTCATATATGGATAAACTTTTATTTTCTTTTAAATGCTCATTGATAGTTTCAGCTGCAATCATTCCACTCTTCATTGCCGTATGTGACCCTTTAATTTTTGGCATATTTAAAGTTCCCGCATCACAACCAATAAGCAAAGCTCCCGGCATAAACATTTTTGGTAAACTTTGTAGTCCACCCTCAATTAAAGCACGAGCACCATAAGAAATACGTTTTCCACCTTCAATTATTTTTTTAATTGCAGGATGAGTTTTAAATCTTTGAAATTCATCAAACGGGGAAAGATATGGGTTTTTATAATCAAGACCAATTACATAACCTAAAAAAACTTGTTTATTTTCTGCATGATACATAAAGCTTCCACCATAAGTATTGTTATCTAGTGGCCAACCTGCAGTATGCATGACCATTCCCTCTTGATGATTTTTTTCAGTTATTTCCCAAATTTCTTTAAATCCAATTCCATATTGTTGAGGGTCTTTACCTTCAGATAAATTAAATTTTTCAATTAATTGTTTTCCAAGATGTCCTCTACATCCTTCAGCAAAAACAGTAACTTTTCCTAAAAGTTCTATGCCAGGTTCAAAACTATCTTTTTTGTTTCCTTCTTTATCAACTCCCATATCTTGAGTTGCAACTCCTTTGACTGATCCATCTTCATTATATAAAATTTCACTTGCTGGAAAGCCTGGAAATATTTCAACTCCTAAACCTTCTGCTTGTTCTGCTAACCATCTACATAAATTAGCTAAACTAATTATGTAATTATTATGATTTTGTTGAACTGATGGTAACAACCAAGTAGGCCAACTTATTGATTTGGATTTTCCTAAAAATAAAAATTTTTCCTTAGAAACCTTGGTTTTAATAGGTGAATTTAGTTCTTTCCAATTTGGCAATAACTCATCTAAGGCCCTGGTTTCAAAAACATTACCACTTAAAATATGAGCACCGATCTCAGATGCTTTTTCTAATAGACAAACATTTAATTCTGGATTTATTTGTTTTAATTTAATTGCAGTTGATAATCCTGAGGGACCACCTCCAACAATCACCACATCATATTCCATTGCTTCTCTAGGCATATGGTATTTTTTTATATTATTTGCTATTTTTGTATAGTGTTTAATTTATTCAATTCTTCTAGAAATTGTGGAAGAGCTTCAAACAAGTCAGCTTCTAAACCGTAATCTGCAACACTAAAAATAGGTGCTTCCCCATCTTTATTTATTGCAACAATAATTTTACTTTCTTTCATGCCAGCCAAATGTTGAATTGCGCCAGAGATTCCAACCGCAATATATAAATCTGGTACAACAACTTTACCTGTTTGACCAACTTGATGTTCATTGCTTATATACCCAGCATCCACTGCTGCACGTGAGGCTCCTATTGCTGCATTTAATTTATCAGCTATATCTGTAATCAATTTAAAATTATCTCCACTTTGCATACCTCTTCCACCTGAAATCACAACTCTTGCAGTTCCAAGCTCTGGTCTGTCTGATTTAACTTCTTCTCTTTTAATAAATTTTGATACAGTAACTTCATCTGCAGCATCCATTTTTTCAACTGTTGCAGATCCTCCTGACGTTTCACATGGTTCAAATGAGGTTGGTCTTATAGTTATGCATTTTTTTGTATCATTGCTTTTAACAGTTGCAAATGCATTGCCCGCATAAATAGGTCTTATAAATGTATCTGGAGAAATCACTTTTATTATATCGCTTACTTGTGAAGTGTCTAGCAACGCTGCTATTCTTGGCATTAAATTTTTACCAAATGTATTTGCAGAGCTAACTACATGTGAATAATTTTCAGAAGCCTTAACGACTAATGGTGCAAAATTTTCAGGCAAAAAATTTTCATAATGAGAAGCTTCAGCTTGTATTACTTTTTTAACCAAAGGTATTTCTGATAAAGCTTTTGCAACTTCAGAGCAATTATTTCCTATTAATAATGCATGAACATCACTATCAATTTGTGATGCTGCAGTAATTGCATTAAGAGTAAATGGTCTTAATTCTTTATTATTATGTTCAGCAATTAATAAAATAGACATTATATAACCTTCGCTTCATTTTTAAGTTTTTGTACTAATTCAGCTACACTTGACACTTTTATTCCAGCTTTTCTTTTTGGTGGCTCTTCAACTTTAATTTGTTGAACTCTTGGTGCTGCATCAACACCTAAATCTGCTGCTGATAGTTCATCGATTGGTTTTTTTTTAGCTTTCATAATATTTGGTAATGAAGCATATCGAGGTTCATTTAATCTTAAATCACAAGTAACCACTGCTGGAACATTAACTTCAATTGTCTCCAAACCTTCATCAATTTCTCTTATGATTTCTAATTTATTATCTTTAATGTCTATCTTTGATGCAAAAGTTGCCTGAGGCCAGTTTAATAATGCACTAAGCATTTGCCCAGTTTGATTACAATCGTCATCAATTGCTTGTTTTCCCATAAATACTAAATCTGGTTTTTCTTTATCTACAATTTTTTGCAATAATTTAGCGACTGCTAAAGGCTCAACAATTCCATCTATTTTAACATGAATTCCTCGGTCTGCACCAACTGCTAATGCTTTACGAACTGTTTCTTGTGCCTTTTCTTCACCAATAGTTACTGCTACTATTTCCGTGGCTTTACCAGCTTCTTTAATTTTTACAGCTTCTTCTATTGCATTATCATCAGGTGGATTTGTTGACATTTTAACGTTGTCTGTGACGACACCAGTGCCATCCTCCTTAACTCTTATTTGGACGTTGTAATCAATAACTCTTTTTACGGCGACTAATATTTTCATTATGCTCTTAGTAAATTGTTTTCTGGGTCATAAGGACTTTCCTCTAAAATTGTACAATCATACATTTTACCAAGAATATCAATTTTCAATTTTTGCCCTGGTGTCGCAATCTCTGGCTTAACCATTCCTAATGCTATTGATTTACCTAGTCTAAAACCAAAATCTCCACCAGTTGCACGTCCAATTACTTTTCCATTATCATAAATTGGATTATTTCCTAAAACATCTGCATCTTCTATATTGTGAACTTCTAAGGTAACCAATTGATTTGAAAATCCTTTTTCTCTCCATTTATTCAAAGCCTCTAATCCAATAAATTTTCCTTTATTTGGGTGAATAAATCTATCTAACCCAGATTCATAAGGTGAGTATTCGATTGATAATTCTGTACCAACAAGTTTATAAGATTTTTCAAGTCTTAAACTATTCATAGCTCTAATTCCATAAGGCTTAAGACCTAAATCTTTTCCAGCTTCCATTAATTTATCGAAAATATGATTTTGGTATTCAATTGGGTGATGAAGTTCCCAACCTAGTTCCCCTACAAAGTTTACTCTCATAGCATTAACTTGTGCATTTCCAACATCAACAGTTTTTGCACTTAACCATTTAAAGTTTTCATTTGAAAAATCATCTCTTGATACTCTAGTCATTAACTCTCTAGCTTTAGGACCAGAGACAACTAGAACACCAATGCTATTTGTTAAGTTTTCAAATTGAACACTACCATCGGTTGGCATCCATTTTTGAATCCAGTCATGGTCTAATCTTTGATTTGCTCCCGCAGAAACTAAATAATAACTTCCCTCTGCCTCTTTCATGATTGTAAATTCAGAATGCACTCCGCCCTTAGTATTAAGAGCATGACATAGTCCAATTCTGCCAATTTTTTTTGGGAGTTTGTTTGCAACTAAATAATCTAAAAACTCTTCAGCACCAGATCCTTTAATTCTACATTTTGCAAATGCCGTCATATCCAGAAGACCAACATTTTCTTTTACATTTTTACATTCTTTTTCTATCGCCTTAAACCATTTAGATCTTCTAAAAGACCAGTCATCTTTTTGTTCCATCCCATCAACTGCAAAGAAATTGGGTCTTTCCCATCCAAATTTTTGACCAAAAACTGCACCAAGGGCTTTCATTCTATCATAACAAGGTGATGTTCTTAATTCTCTAGCAGCCTCTCTTTCTTCGTCAGGATAATGAACTTTAAATACATGATTGTATGCTTCTTCATTTTTTTCTTTTAAATATGATTTTGAAACATAATCACCAAATCTTCTTGGTTCGACACCAAGCATATCTATTGTAGGTTCACCATCAACTATCCATTCAGCAAGTTGCCATCCTGCTCCACCTGCTGCCGTTATTCCAAAACTATGTCCTTCGTTAATCCAAAAATTCTTTAATCCCCATGCGGGTCCAACAATCGGGTTTCCATCAGGTGTATAACAAATTGCACCATTATAAACTTTCTTAACTCCTACTTCTCCAAAAGCAGGTACTCGGTGAATAGCTCCTTCAATATGTGGTGCTAATCTATCTAAGTCTTCTTGAAATAATTCATATTCAGAATCTTTTGATGGACCATCTACATAGCATGCGGGTGCTCCATCTTCATATGGACCTAATATTAATCCACCTGCTTCCTCTCTCATATACCATCTACTATCACTATCTCTTAAAACTCCCATTTCAGGTAAACCATCTTTTTTTCTTTTTACAATATCTGGATGAGGTTCTGTTACGATATATTGATGTTCAACTGGTATTACTGGAATATCTAAACCAACCATTTTTCCAGTTTGTCTTGCAAAATTTCCAGAGCAAGAAATTACATGTTCACACTCTATTGCACCTTTATCTGTTTCAACAATCCAGCCATCTTTAGTTTGTTTCATTCC
>Ga0233444_10004217_pt1 | contig 13827 bp, 15 predicted proteins | sample SI_124_October20_6_FD_182792 | JGI IMG/M metagenome (GOLD analysis project Ga0233444, IMG submission 182792) | Seawater microbial communities from Saanich Inlet, British Columbia, Canada - SI_124_October2016_10_MG | ecosystem: Environmental > Aquatic > Marine > Inlet | place: Canada: British...
TAAAGCTATCTTTGAGGTAATTGGAAAAAATTAGATATACAAAACTTTCAAGATATAATCAAATTATTAGTAAAACTAGAAGGCCTGGGACTAAAGACCGAGGAGAAAAATATTATTTAGATTGAAGTTCCTGATATAAAATAGTCTTTCATACTTTGAAGTTTTATGATAGTGTTAATTAGTATTTTTATAGTCAATTTTATTGTGATACGACCGATACTGGCAATTATAGGAACTTTTTAATGACTAAGAAAGAAATATCTAAAACTAAGGCTTAAGATATGCGACGTAGACCTTGATAGATGTCAGATAAAAATAGTATCTGGCAAAGGACAAAAAGATAGAATAGTTTCGTTTCCAAAAAGTTTTAGAGAAACATTAGCACTCTATATTGAAAGCAGTAAGCATAAAGCGACCTCTAGCCTATTTGAATCGAATTGGGTCAAGCCATATTCTGATCGAGGCATTAGAAAAATACAGTAAAATGGCCAATATAGAGCAAAATATATCTCCACATAAATTACGCCATTTTTTGTTTACTTGGCTTAAGCACAAAGGCATAGACGATGCTTTAATTCAGCCATATTCTGGTCATGAAACCCGCCAATCTCTTGAGATTTACTCAAAATTGTCATTGGACAAAGCGCAGGAAACTTATGACGAGAATATTAAAGATTTCCCTGTATGAAAGCTCCAAAACGATTATTTAACACTCCGTCTTTAGTCCCAGGCCTTCTGTAAAAGCATCGGGGAATAGATTTTTTAAATGGTTTATGTTGTCCTGCACAATGCTATCTGATGAATTGTTTTGTAGGTTAAATTTTCTCATAATTGGTTTTTTCTTGTAATCACCACTTTGTGGATTCAGGGATTGATTGAGCCATCCAAAATGACCCAAGAAATATTCGTTATAGAATTAATTGGCTATTAAATAGCCGCTACTAGAATTAGTCAAGCTCTCTTTGCGTGTTGCGCAGAAAGAGAAGTCAATTGTATAATTGCTAGAAATAATTAGATTATAACTGTCCAAAAACGAAGGGTTTCGTACACCACAAATTAAGGTGTCCAAAAATTACGTTGATTGACTTTTGGACATGTGATATATTTTGTACATCCTTTTTGTACATCTTATGTTTATTATTGCTACGAAAGCAAATTTTTAATAAAAAAGGGTAGGGCGTTACAACACACTTAACAATAAATGGGAATATATAACTACATTAGGATTTCAACTTCTCGATTTCAGCAATAGATAAACTAGTAGCAACAGAAATAGTTTTAACATCTATTTCTTGGGCAAGTAAATTTTTAGCTATTTCTATTTTCCCCTCGTTTTTACCCCTAGCTTCTGCGGCTTGTAATTCATCCCTATCATTATAGAGCACTTTTTGGTAGTAGGAGTAATTATTACGTTCGTCCTTTGTCATTTTGAGGATACTGAGCTTGTCTGCTACTTGAGCCATATAAGGTGAGTGGTAATTCTTTGGTACTTCGTCATATTTCATGACATGTAGCCAATCATCTATTTCTTTCTCTAGGCGATCATTAAATTGCGGTACTGATATATAGAAATATTCTGGCAGAATATCAGTAGCATCAAATACTTCATTAGTTTCTTTATTTTTAATATGTACAGATAGCTTATCATTTGTTTCTATTTCATGAATAATAGTTTTGCCATGATATATGGCGCCGTTACCATTTCCTATAGGGAAATATAGTAGGGATATATGAAAGACTTTGAGTATTTGAGTGTAATCTTCTCTCTGCGATAAATTATCTACAATAAGTCTTGAGGTATTAAATAAGGACTTATGAATAAAAGAATCTTTTACATTACGTTCAATTTCAATAATGTATTTATGATGATCTTCATCTTCAACAATTAAATCAGCTAAACTTCTCTTATCCTTGCTATCTTCCTTATTACTTTCAGATTCAAGCAATGCTATTATTTTAACATCTTTATAGCCTTTGGTCTTAAGAAGAGCCGAAATAAAACCCTCTACTATAGAGTAATCACCTTTATCTCTTAGAAGATATTTAATAGCGTAATCAAATGAGACTAATCCTTTATCGTTTACCATGGCAATGCTTTCGTCTGTTTAACTTGATTTAAGTAACTTGCATATAAAGTAACTTATATATAGTATAGCATATAATTTGTAATATCATATATTTCGTAGCAGAGAATTTGTAATTTTCTTCTAAGTGCTAGAAGAGCTAATTTATGCGGTTTTATTTACTTACGCTAAATATTTCAACATTTCTGTAACGCAAATATTTATAGAGCGTTGTTTTTGATATATCTAGTTGTTGTATAATTTCGTTTATTGAGAGTTCTTTTTGAGCGTATAAAGCTTCTGCAGTACAGGCTTTAAGCTTTGCTTCAGCAGAAAATCCCTTTGGTCTTCCACCCATCCTTCCTCTAGCTCTAGCCGACTTAAGTCCAGCCATAGTTCGCTCTCGTATCAAGTCTTTTTCGAATTCAGCAAGTGAGGCAAATATATTAAACATTAATTTGCCTTGAGCTGTTGTAGTATCAATAGGATCATTAAGACTAATGATGGATACATCTTTTAGCATAAGTTCGTTAACTATTTTAATCAAATGATGTAATGATCTTCCCATACGATCTAGTTTCCATACAACCAATATATCACCACTTTGAATTTGAGATAGCAAGTCTAACCATTTTGGTCGATCTGCATTCGCTCCTTTGGCTTGCTCAGAATAAATTTGTTGGCAACCATATTTTTCTAATGCATCGATTTGCATATTAAGATTTTGATCTTTAGTTGAAACTCTTGCATATCCGTATTTCATAGTCTATTAGTTCGCGTTTTATTTGTTTTTATAGCTTATATTAACTTTGATAATATGAACAGCAATTATTAACTACATTGCCTAGGTTTTTGCTGGAATGATTGACAATTAATATCAGTTAATAAAAACGGTCGTTTAAATGGACTCAATTTATATACAAACCTAATATACTAGGTTGATAAATACAAAAATGCATTGTAGAGTTTTAATATTGACAATATTATCATGATTAGTGCAAACTAATGGTTGCAATGTCGTTGATATTAATAATCAGCAAAAAATTATTAATTACCCATGGCTATAAATACATTAAAAACTCAGCATAGTTTAACTAGAGAGCAAAAAGAAGCAGTCGGGCTTTTGTCTATCGGTACATTTTTGGAATATTTTGATCTGATGCTGTATGTTCATATGGCAGTGTTATTAAATGAGTTGTTTTTTCCTAAAACTGATCCTTTTACTGCATCTTTATTATACGCCTTTTCTTTCTGTGTGATTTTTATATTTAGACCTATAGGAGCATTAATATTTGGCTATATAGGTGATCATATTGGTAGAAAATCAGTTGTAATTATGACAACTCTTATAATGGCTTTATCTTGCATTGTTATGGCAATTTTACCTACTTATGCACAAATAGGTATTGCAGCATCTTGGATAATGATCGTTTGTCGCATATTACAAGGAATGTCTTCCATTGGAGAAATAATAGGTGCTGAACTTTATTTAGCAGAGACGATAACTCCATCTCTGCGATGTTCTTCCGTTGCATTATTGGGTACATTTTCAGTACTTGGGGCAACAGCTGCTTTAGGCGTTTCGTCTTTAGTATTTTTAATGAAACTAGAATGGCGCTACGCATTTGCTATAGGCGCTCTTATTGCTTTAATTGGAGGAGTCGCACGGACATCATTAAAAGAAACTACAGATTTTTCTGATGCAAAAAGAAGAATCAATGAAAGTTTTAATAAAAATCAAATTGAGAAAAGTTCATTAATTAATGATCCGTTTTTTAATGAACCGGTTAATAAAAAAACAGTGCTAGCTTTATTTATGATGGATTGTAGTTGGCCTGTATGTTTTTATATAGGTTATATTTATTGTAGTGATATATTAAAAAACACCTTTGGTTATACTGGAGAACAAGTTATTAAACATAATTTTTTTGTTTCATTATCTGAATTATTAATCTTTATATTATTGACTTATTTAGCTAGTAAATTTAATCCACTTAAAATACTAAAAACATTAATGATAATATTTATGTTTTTTTGTACATATTGCATTTATTCATTAGAAAATCTTACATCTATATTTCAATTATTTTTTATACAATCAGTTATTGTAGCCTATGGTCCTATTATAATGGTAGCTGCTCCCATACTATTTTCTCACTTTCCTATTTTTAAAAGATTTACATATGTAGGCACAATACATGCAATATCACGTGCTGCAATATATACTGGCACATCTTTTGGATTGATATATTTAACAAACATAATGAATAATCACTACGGAATATTTACTCTACTAATTATTTCAAGTAGTTGTTTTGCATTTGGTTTATTTCATTTTGAAAAGTTGGAGGAAGAGAAAAATGCTTAGCAGTAGATAAATATTGTGATTCTACCTGATTATCTTGATTAGAAATAATTTTTGTACAAAGTTGATATAATACTTCTTTTGTTTTATGAAGATCATAATACATAGCTAAAGTTATAAAACTTTTAATTGTTTCTTTTGCAATTTTATTCTGCTTCTCAGTAGTTTTAGCTTCTATCGTCTGCATATTATGCAATCTATCAATTACCTTAATCAACAATACTTCTTTATCATCTTTCTCATACGCATTATTGAGTATTTCTTCTACGCTTAGTTTACTTCCATCTGGTCTATCACGAGTAAGTCTATCAACCATTTCAGCTATTCTCCAGCTAAAAGCATCAACTATCATGCCAGCTGTCACTGCTGTATCTTCAACAATATCATGCAATATAGCTGTTACTGTTGTGTCTGTTTTAAGCTTATACTCAGATAGCATATAAGCTACTTCTAATGGGTGAGTATAAAAAGGTTCGCCGCTTTTTCTAAATTGCCCGTCATGATATTTTTTTGCCCAATATATAGCTTTATTTATTAGGTCAAAATCCAATATATTTTCTGTATCTAGGGATTGAAGTTTTTCTATTAATCTAGTTGAATAGTGACAAGGTTCCAAATAATCCATATATATTAAATCCACACAAGTTAATTATCTATTATGAGTCTAGCAAAATTTTAATAACAACTCATAGTTAATTTAGAAAAATTTAATAAAAAAGTAAATACTGATAAGTAAAGATCTAAAAACAATGTAAATTATTAAATTCCACAACGAGATAAAAGGTTCGTTTAAATGAACTCAACTTATATACAAACCTATATACAGGTTGATAAATACAAAAATGCATTGTAGGATTTTAATATAAAATTATTATCATGTATTCATGTCAATTAATTATGAAGTAGAATCTTGGCTCAATTCTGTAACTCAAGAGAATGCACAAAAAATAAAGAGGCTAAGCTCCTATAGAAAAAAGCTAATTTACATACTAAAAGCTGATGACTCTAATGTACTTAGAGTAGAACCATCAGTAGCATCGATTAAATCCGATGGATCTTGTGTCAAAATGTCAAATCCTATGACGTAAGTAAGATTAACTCAGGCAAAGAATGGCCTAAATATTTAGACATAGATGATATTTCAATCCTAGCAATAATTAATAAAACATTAGGTTCTTCTGGGTTCACACAGAATGGGTATGATTTACAACAAATAACTAATACTGATTTACTAGAAAAAATTATTAAAACGCATAAGGCATATTGGGCTAGTAAGGGAACTAAGGAAAAACGTGCGTAAATGCGGCATAAGGCTGTATCGTATATACCATAAGCCCTGCGGAGGGTTCTTTTCGTGATTTAGTTAAAATACTTTCCCTATAAAGACGTTATTAGCTTTAAGAATAATTCTCTGCATCCCTTATGTTTTGGTTCTGAATTAACCAGACTTTCCCGAAAATAGACTTTTTAGGTAAACTAGGTGAATTTACATATTTTTTGTCTATTATTTGCATAAATAAACATTCCCTAAATTGACCCATTTAGGGAATGTTTATAAATCGAATGTTGCTTTATCCTTGATCTACAACTACACTATTTATAGTATATCAATATCCGTTTTAGGGAATGTATAAAAATGTTGAATCCACCGCCTATCAAATTGACTAATAAATCTCGTAGATCACGAGAATTTTTGACACCAAATGAAGTTGATTTGCTGATGGTCGCTGCAAAAAAGTCAGGAAGACACAAACACAGAGATCATACAATGATCCTTATGGCCTATCGACATGGTCTTCGAGTTTCTGAATTAATCTCACTACGTTGGCAGCAAATTGATTTAAGTTCTGGGTTAATTCAAGTAAACAGATTAAAGAATGGACTGAATTCTGTTCACCCACTATTTGGACCAGAATTACGAGCGTTAAGAAAGATAAAACGAAAATATCCTAATACTGAATATATATTTATGTCAGAACGTGGAAGTCCGATGACAACTTCTTCTTTCGGAAAAATAATTGCTAGAGCTGGTAAAATTGCTGAGATTGGCATGCCTGTACATCCTCACATGCTAAGACATTCGACAGGGTTTAAACTTGCCAATGAAAGTCGTGACACAAGGTCAATTCAACAGTACCTAGGACATAAAAACATTAGACATACAACTCTATATACGGAACTTGCGGCAGACAAATTTACAGACTTTTGGCCAGATTAATGAATCAAAACTTTTCTCAACAGAGTTTAATTGAAAAAGGTGCATTGCAGGAAGAAGATTGGACTTTAGTTGCAAATTATCGTGGGGATTACAACAAATTGGGCTTCACGTATCAACTGATTTTTATTAGATTGTTAAACATATTGCCCAATCAATCACCATTTGAAATAATTGATGAGATTGTTATTTATGCTGCAATTCAATTATCCATAGATAATGCTAGCATAGAAAAATATAAAAATAACAGGAAGAAAATATATGATCATCAACAAGAAATCATACAGCACCTAAATTACAAAGAATTTGATGATAATGCCCAATCTAGGTTGAATTCATTTATATTAGAAAAATCTCTCCAATTTGAGTCTGTTGGTTTATTACAAATCAAGTCAGTAGAATTTCTTCAAAAGTTACAGATTTTACTTCCAGCACGGGATACATTATTACGGATTGTAAAAAAGCAAAGATTTTTTGTAAGAAAAAAGTTGTTTGACAAAATTCGAGAAAGGCTATCATCCGTTATAACCAAGAGCCTTGATACATTATTAATTGTTAAATCAACCTATTCAGAAATTGAGTATATAAAACGCCCTATAAAAAATGCATCTGTGGATGCAGTCCTAGATATTACAGCAAGATTAGAAACTATTATCCAAACAGGTGTTATGGATGTTGATTTATCAGACATTAATAATAACTATAAACGCACTTTAGCTAATGAAATTAAAAGATGTTCTGTTAGCAGAATACGTAAAATGGAAACTACAAAAAAATATACAGCAATTATATTTTTCTTGCAGCAGGCGTATCAGGATTATTTAGATATTTTGATTTCAACTTATATCAAATTAATAAATACAGCTTATACACGAGCTGAGAATGAAGTCGTTAAACAAAATCACAGAAATGAAGATCAGCTAAGAGACTCTTTAGAAAGCTACGAAGAAATGAAAGATATTATACGTGGTGATGATATACCAGATGATCAATTACGTGCAACGTTATTAAAAAAGTTTTCTGAAGAATTTGAGAAAGACCTTCCAGCAATGCGTTGTTTTTTGAACGGTAAGAGTAGACAAATATTCCAAGTATTTATCAAGAAGTATAGCTACTTTAGACAATTCACGACCAAAATCTTTCCTTTACTACACTTGCAAAGTGAATTATCTTCATATAAATCGACCACATTAGAATCACTCAACATACTAATTGGTTTAAATAATAATTCTAAAAGAAAATTTCCAAAAGATGTCTCTTTGTCATTTGTCTCAAAAGAATTAAAAAAGATTGTAGTTTTAGCAGATGGTACAGTTGATAAACGTGCTTGGGAATGTTTATTATATTTAAAGATTAGAGATGAGATTAAACAAGGAAATATAAACGCCCCTGAAAGCAAGCGTTATTCAAGTATTAAAACTTTTAATATAGATGATAATGATTGGTCTCTTTTTAGAAATGATTTTTTTAAACGTTCTAGTTTTCCTAAAGAAGCTAAGGAAGCAAGGCCATATTTAACAGAGAGACTGGGTAAAGCTTACTCAGATTATTTTGCGTCTGAGTCTCAAAACAACTATGCAAAAGTGGTTGATGGAGAGTGGTCAATAGGAGTGGATACAAAGGATGATTTAAGCGCTGATGAAAAAGAAGAATTAAAAAAAATGAAATCTTGGTTAAGTAATAAAATGCGTGGTATAAAATTACCTGAATTGTTAGTAGAAGTAGATAATGAATTATATTTTACTGAACCAATGACTACTTTTAATCAGAATATCTCAAACCGTATCAAAGATATATTCGATATTTTAGCAACGCTTATGGCTCATGGTTGTAATATTGGAAAATATACAATGCCAAAGCTCATGGAAGGAATTACTTATGAACGAATTTGTAGAGTAACTGATTGGCAATTAACAGAAGATGCTTTACGATCTTCTTTGTCTAGAATTGTTAATTCTATATCAAAGTTAGGTGTAACTGAATATTGGGGATCTGGAAAATGCTCTAGCAGCGATGCACATTTGAAGGAGTTTAAACAAAAAGTGTCTCAACAAACATATCAACCTAATTTTGGTGGTTTTGCTATAGCCTTCTATACTTTTGTAGCAGATAACTATGCTCCATTTCATTGCAAACCTTTTGAATGTAGTGAGGGCGAAGCTCCTCATGCTTTGGATGGTCATTTATACAATGAGAGTGATTTAGAATTTGAAGAACATTTTACTGATACCAGACCTGCAGCTACAATTTTATTTTCATCATTCGCATGGTATGGTACAAAATACAGTCCAAGAATAAAAGGCATTCAGAATCATAATATTTATATGATTGATACTAAAAGAGATTATGGAAACTTAGCTCCTTTATTAAAACACAAAACAGCCCGTATCAACATGGAATTAATAGAGAAACACTGGGATCAAATGGCTCAGTTTCATGCTTCCATAGAAAAAGGTAAGATAACAGCTTCAGTAGCCTTAAGAAGATTATTATCTCTAAGTAAAAAAAATGAATTCTTTAAGGCTAATCTTATGTTGGGACGCATTCTAAAAACAGAACATATCCTGCAACATATGAGCGACCCAGAGTACAGAAGAAAAAAGCATAGAGGCTTATTGAAAGGAGAAGAAATTCATCAACTAGGTCGTGATATTAACTATGCCAATAGAGGAAAAATATCAGCACGAACTGATAAAGGCTTAATAATTTGTTGCAACTCATTAACCATTATTTTGGCAGCAATAATTTATTGGCAAGCAAAAGAGCTCAATAGGTTGATTAATTCTGAAGAATTTAAAACAATGGGCTTTAATCCTAAGCTAATGGCACACATAAGTCCTGTAGGTTGGGATAATGTTGTGTTATATGGTGAATATATAATTAATATAGAAAAAATTAAACGATAACTATGACAAACATTTTTTGCTGTTTTAGGGAAAGATTTGGTGTAAATGCAGATAGAAAGGGTAAAATTATAAGAGTCTCCCTAAAAAGTTTATTTTCGGGAAAGTCTGGTTAATTCAGAACCAAAACATAAGGGATGCAGAGAATTATTCTTAAAGCCAATAACGTCTTTATAGGGAAAGTATTTTGACTAAATCACGAAAAGCACCATCCGCAGGGCTTATAGTATATACGATACAGCCTTATGCCGCATTTACGCACGTTTTTCCTTAGTTCCCTAACAACAAATTTAATAGACGATGCACAGCCTTTGAGAATACGTATCAAGCCTAAAGATAAATTGCATAAAGAATCTGATCTTATTATAGATCAAATACGTGCAATCGATAACCAAAGATTAGTAGGAGAACCCCTCACCCTGTGTAATCAAGATTTTATGGATCAAGTTCATAAAGCTATCTTTGAGGTAATTGGAAAAAATTAGATATACAAAACTTTCAAGATATAATCAAATTATTAGTAAAACTAGAAGAAGCTTTCAATAAAACTCAAAAAATCTAAAAAGCGATTTAAAGCCCATTGTAGCATTAAAAACACTTACAATGTACGAATACCTATTAGACATTTAATATACTTCTATAATGCACCTCCAAACTCGTTATATTGCTATTAGATTTTCAAACAAAACCCTCAAATCACTATTTTATCAGAACTAACCAATAATTTCCAAAAACACCTAACTAACCAAATAATTTTTAAAATCCCAAAAAATAAAATTAAAATTATCCAATTCAACGGAATTTAAATTTATCAAACAAGCTAAATAAAAATAAAAAAATACTTTTTAGAAAAAAGCTGATTCGCTAGTTACCGAAATCAAAGCCTCAAAACAAACAAATTTTTACTTCTTGCCAACCAGGGGAGTTTGAGGGCACTCCCTCATCACTTTAAATTTTGTGAGCAGAGCGAATTCAATAATTCTAAAACGATATTAAAAGAAGTAAAAAGAATCATTTCCCGGTCGACTTATCCACCGACTTATTCCTTTAGTTACTTATTTGTTTGTACGAAGTACTATTTGTAGGCACCCTTGAGTGCCATATGTTTGTTGGGACTCAAGGAGGCAACTACGAGGAATTTACCGTTTAACTACGAGGAATTTACCGTTTAACTACGAGGAATTTACCGTGTATTTTTTTAATGATTTGACATAGATAATACGAGTAATTATAATCACTCTTATTATCACAAAAATCTTAATTCCATGGCTGAAAATAAATTATCTAGAGTTTATAAATCTAAAACACCTAAGATTTATAAAAATAAAAAGCTGAATACTGCAAACTTTGGTGATTTTACTCATAATGATTACCAAGTTTTCTTGCATCTGATTAGTAAAATTGGCGGAGTTGATAAAGAAGGTAAGTATCTTCAGCCGCAGCAATTAGAAAGGGAGCATATTCTGACTGCCAAAGAGTTTAGCGAGGTTTTTAGCTCTGATATTGATAATACTTACAAAATCATTCACAAGGCGTGTAAAAAGTTAATGAAGACTAGTATTATATTAGAAAAATTTGAATTAAACGAAGTTTGGGAGGTGAGTGTCTGTTCTACAGCTAAATATAATAAAAAAGAAGGTCGTATAACAATACAATTTACAGATAGTATTATGCCGTATCTTGCGCAGGTTAAACAAAAATTCGTATTGTATAACCTAAAAGAAATATCTAATTTTGGCAGTATTTATACAACTCGTCTATATGAGTTAATACAAGAGTTTAAAGATACTGGGTACATGGTAAAATCAGTTGAGCAGTTGCGGGAATCCCTTGCCGTGGGAAAAAAATTTAAATTTTATAATGATTTTAAAAGATACACTTTTGAACACGCGTGTAATGAAATTAATAGTAATTATAAAATGCATTTAGGTTATGAGGAAATCAAAGAAGGTCGCAAAGTAGTTGCTATTAAATTTGTATTTAAAAAAACAAGGATTACTAAAAGATATAATCAGCATACTGGCATAGCTAAAAACTTTTATGAAAAACCAAAGGCTCTAGTGAAGAAAAAAAAATCTGGTGATTCTAATGTATTAGAGGGGCAACTATCCTTTAAATGCACAAAAAAAGAAGCGAAGCCGATTAAAAATGTTCTCTCAAATCTGTTTTCGAAATTTACCAACAAAGACTAATTCAAACACTCGGATAAAGTTATTTTTCTAGCTGTATGCAGTCTTTTTCAAAAGATGCATACGTGCGCATTCAGAAATTTATCATTTCCTTTTATGAATTTATACAATTAAGATCAAAACCCGAAAGTCTTACAGCTAAACCATAATTTATGCTAATTTGTTCATTCATTAAATCCATTATTTGATTTAATATGTCTTTTAAATCTTCTTTGCTACTAATTACTTTAGTAAATATTTTAATTTCTGAATCATTAGTTTTATATTTTTTTATTCCATCATATATTAGTCTAATTCCCAAAGATGTTAATGAATTGCTTAAAATAATATCAAAAACATTTAGTATACTACGATTTTCTTTGTCACTTTTTAATTTTTCCCAAAAATTATCGTCTTTGTTAATAAGGTTTAGTATATTTTTATAGGATTTATTAATAATAAATTTATAACTACCTATATAAATGCCAATTACCCCCCAGTTGCCATCTCGTATTATTAATGGTGAGCCATAACACCCTTCACTCAATACGAGATTAATCTCGAATAGTTCTGTTCCTTTTGGACTAAGTATATTTGATAATCTTCTGATTATATATCCTTGATGATATGCTAAATCAGGTCTTTGATTATCACTTTGATTATCACTTTGATTATCAAGAAGATACTCATCTGGATACCCCCATAACATAAAATTACAAGAAGCATGATGTTCTGTTTTTGAAATGTTTAACCAACTTTCATAAGGAGGCCTAGTTATAAAAAATGAGGAAATATTTAAAATTTCGTTATGTACTATCTTTGTTATGGGGAGAGCTTCCCACTTATTAGAAATAACAAAAAGACAGTAAATATTTTTAATATTTTTATCTTGAAAAATATTAGATGATGTAAAGCATAAATTACTTTTTTCAACTAAAAACCCAGTGCCCAAAAGGCGTTTAAATTCTATTCCATCATGAGTTTTAGTAGCTCTTATAATAGGAAATACAATGTCTCTGATTTTTTGATCACTTTTAGTCATTATTTGATTTACCATATTTGTATTGTTAAAAGGTTTAGCCTTTACCTTTTGTAAAAACATAACCATATTTTAGGAAATATTTAAACCTGCCATGCGTTAGATAGTGTTTATGATTAATATCGGTTAGCTCTTTCCGCTTTCTTTCGTAATCTATTATATCTTGTTCATCAAAAACTAGTGTCCTTTGGTTAACTATCGCCATAGGTTCTGGAAACTCTTTATCTTCCTTCATTTTATTATGAACACCTTGTCTTGTATATTGCCATCTTTTGGCTAAATCTGTTATGCCGTATAAATTCATTTTGAGTGTAATTTTTTATATTATTTTTATTTATTTGAGTTGTATTTACTGCATTGACAAAAGTCAATGCATATTGCGTATAAAACTTTTCTTGCGAAAGAGTTATATAATCCTAGTTACGATTCATAAAATGAGAATTAAATTTGATGTATTCATTTTTGGGTTTTAGGTTTGGTAGGGTTCGGTTTCTTTTGACAAGTTTAATATTGATTTAAAGTTGTAATATATGGTAAACTTACATAAGCGTATTACAAACCTTATACTAGAGTGATTTTATGTCTGCATTAACGTTTAGGCTTCCACACCAAGTAATTGATGAGGTGGATTATCTAGCTAAAAAGCTTCATATAACTCGTAGTGAATATATTAGAAAATCTATTGAAAATATGAATAAAAAATTGCAACAACAAGAGCGTAAAGATAGGTTTTTTAGAGTAAGTAACCTTGTTAGAAAAGAAAGCATGATTATAAATTCAGAATTTGCAAAGGTGGAGTATGAACCAAAAGATTAACTTTGGTGAAATCTGGCTTGCTGATTTAAGTCCCAAAATAGGCACTGAATTAGGAAAATTAAGACCTGTTTTAATCATTCAAGATCAAATGCTTTTAGATGCGCAACATCCATCAACTTTGATTGTACCTTTAACAACAAATTTAATAGACGATGCACAGCCTTTGAGAATACGTATCAAGCCTAAAGATAAATTGCATAAAGAATCTGATCTTATTATAGATCAAATACGTGCAATCGATAACCAAAGATTAGTAGG